>OHXQ01000002.1_pt1 | contig 122050 bp, 108 predicted proteins | sample 1580041 | NCBI WGS metagenome assembly OHXQ01 (sample SAMEA3882543, study PRJEB24775) | human gut metagenome | biome: human-associated habitat; feature: intestine environment; material: feces | place: Netherlands | collected 2009/2010 | reverse complement strand
GCGGCGTACCCGCCGCTCCGCACTTTCCTTTCCTCGCCCCTGCTGCGGGGGCATCGCCGTAATCCGCACATCCTGACTTCTCTTCACTGGGGGAATTTTGATGAATCAGGCAGACCTGACCTTCCAGAATGACGGCGGGCATTTTTCCTTTCGCGTGCGCGCAATCATCCTCGATGGCGACCGCCTGCTCATGGTGCGCCATCCGCTCGGCTACTATTACCCCGTGGGCGGTCGCGTTCACATGGGGGAAAGTTCCGTGGACGCGCTGCTGCGCGAGGTACAGGAGGAGACGGGCGTCGCAATGGAGATCGACCGCATCGGCTTTCTGCACGAAAACTTTTTCTTCGACGAGCGCCGCAAGGCCAACCATCACGAGGTTGCGCTCTACTACTATATGCGCCCGCTTCCCGGCCTGTCTGAGCGGCCCCTCAACGGCAGCTCCGGCGACGCGCTCTGCTGGCTCCCGTTGGACGATCTCTCCTCCGAGCGCCTGTTCCCTACGTTTTTCAAAACACGCCTGCAACAGCCGACCGACCGCCTCGAGCACATCTTTACCTGGGAAAACTGAACGGTGAAGACAGCGACAACAGGCGCCGCGCGCGTGTTTCGCCGCCCCTTGGCTGGAGGAAACGCCGACCAATCGGGCGATGTTTGCGGGCTGCAAGATGGCGAATGGCTTTACAAGCCGCTTCCGCGAAACTAAAGCCGAAACGGGCAATGGAAATCGTATGCGCATTGTGACGGTTACGGAACAAACGATCGCGGACGCCGGCCGCATCCATTCTGAAAGCTGGAGGGCGTCGCACAGCGGCTTCTGCTCCGCCGAATTTGTGGAAAGGCACACGCCGGCAGCGCAGGTCGATTATCTGCGCCGGGAAATGGCCTGCGGGAAGCGGGTCTATCTGCTCGTAGACGTATCCCCGGTTGGGGTCGTATCGGTGCAGGGCAATCGAATCGAAAACCTGTATGTGTTGCCCGCCGAACAGAACAAAGGATATGGCACGGTGCTCCTGAAGCACGCCGTCCGCTGCTGCGAAGGCGTGCCCACGGTTTGGGTCCTGCATCACAACGATGGCGCCCTCCGGTTCTATCGCCGGAACGGGTTCCGGGAAACCGGGAGGGAAAAGCGGCTGAACGATCATCTGCGCGAGGTGGAGCTTGCGGGATGTTTGGTGCAGGGGGCCTCCGGCACGGGTTGCGATGCCCGCCTGCGCGAATGAAGACCGTCCGCGTGAACGAATAGAACAGATGCGCTTCCAATGCGGGGCAGACAGGCCCCTATACAAGAGGAAGCGGGAAGCAAAAGCGGACGCTCGCAATGGCAGGGGCGTCCACGGACAAATTCGTCAGTCAAAGCGCAGATAGGCCACCAGCATGCGATGGTCGGAGCAGTCGTTCTGAATCAGGCGCGCGCCCAGCACCGTGATGTTGGGCGAAACCAGGATGTTATCGATCTCGTTTTTGCCAATGCGCTCTCCCGCATCGTCATAAAAAATCAGATCCCTCGTGTTGACAGCGGTGTAGCCCCTAAGCTGCGCAAACTCCGAGGCGGCGGCATTAAAGTCGCCAAAGAGGATCCGGTAGGGGTTGGGGTCGCTGTCGAGCGCATCCAGGATTTCGGCGAACTGGCGGCTTCTCAAGGACGCCGATTCAAAGGACAGGTGCGTATTATAAAGGGAAACGGATCGTCCGTCAACCGTGATGACCGTATGCTGGAGCACACGCTGCTCATGCGAACCGCTGTAAAGCCGTGCCGTGGAGGAGCCCATCAGCGTATAGCACGAAAGAAATCCCACGCCGTACTGCCCGCCGCCGCTGTAGGAGAGCGCCTCGGCAAAGGCCATGTTCTGCATGGTCTTCGTGCGCAGGCTGGCGAGATTGTCCGTATGGGTGCTGCCGGCAGTATTGCGATAGACCTCCTGCAGCGCCAGCACATCGAGCTGCTGATTCTCCACGAGGCGGCCCTGCTCCACAAGCCGGGCATTGCCGCGCTTGATATTCCATGTGCCTACGGCCAGCGCGCCGCGCACGAGATACACCGTATACCGCTCTTCCCCGCCCACGCCGATGCGGACGGCCCTGTAACCGGAAGCGGGCATGCCAATGGTATACCGGGCCTGACCGGTGCCGCCCACGTCCACCTGCACGCCGTCGTTTGCGGATGCCTCGATGGTCACGGCGTCCGCTTCCACGCGCACCACGTAACCATACTCGTCCGGAGAAAAGGCGGGCGTCATCGTGCCGCCCGATACGGCGAGCGACGTAAGCTGCGCATCCGACGCTTTGGCGGCAAGCCGCAGATAGTCGGCCGAAATATAGGCCTCCTTGCCGTTGAAGTCGATCCGATGCCAGCCGTCCGCGGCAAACGCCTCCGTCACCGTCCAAACGCTCCCCTTCTCCGCCGTACCAACGCGCTTGGAAGACGCGGTGGCGGCGGCGCGGACGTTGACGAATTCCCTGCAGTTGACGACCGTGGCGGTGTATTCGCGCCGGTAGGCGGGCAACGAGAGGTCGAGATTGACATACATGCGGTTGACATACCCCGTCGTGCCGGCATAGCGCACACGATGCCACTCCGCATTGACGTTGGTTTCGAGGATTTCCACCACCGTACCCCGGGCGAGCCGACGGATCAGCGCGGCGTCCTGATCCGCTCCGCGGCGGAAGGCGACGCTGTCCCCCGTGATCAATCCCCTGTCATATGTCTGCGCGAGCGCCGCTGCCGGTGCAAGCGTACCGCTCAGCAGCAACAGCACGAGCAACAATATGGCCAGCCTGCGTTTCATGCGCCCTCCCAAAGCCAATGGAATGATATCGACTTGAGTGTATGCGTTTTGAGGGAAAAGCGCAAGGCGATGCCTCGCCTGTTTACGGATTCGTTACAAGTTCAACGGCAACGGTACAACGCCGCCTCATAGGGCCTGAGGCGCGCACAGGTGTCCGCATAGTTGCCGGCAAGCCGTTCCATGCCGTCAACCGCCTTGGGCCGGCGCTGCGGTCGTTCGGACAGGTTGGCCTCCACATAGAACCTTTGGCCGCGCTCGCTGCGAAAATAGCAGAACACGTCCCGCCGCGCTGCTGCGACCGGTTCAAACGCGCCGTACACCAGCGCCCGGCAATCGCGCCTGAGACCGATGAGCCGGCGGTAGAAGTTGAAGACGGAGCTCTCATCCTCGCGCTGCCGCGCAGCGCTCGCAGCGACGGTCCCGTCTGCGCAGAGCCACGGCACGCCCGTCGTAAAGCCGCCGTTCGGCGTGTCGTCCCACACCATCGGCACGCGCGCGTGGTCGCGCGTCCCCGGCAATACGGCCGCAAGCGCCGTCGCGGCATCCATGCCGCTTTCGATCAGCTCCTTATAACGGTTGCGGCTCTCCACGTCCCGGAGTTGATCGATCCCCTCAAAGGCGGCGTTGACCGCGCCGAGCTCCTGGCCCTGATAGAGAAATACGGTGCCGCGCGACGTGAGCAGCAGCAGCGCAAGCAATTTGGCAAGCGGTTCGCGCAACCCGTCCGGCGGCGCAATTTTGGAAACCATGCGCGGATTGTCATGGTTCTCCAGAAAGATGCTTGGCCACGCCGTATCCGCATGCGCGCCCTCGTAGGCGATGAAGCACCTCTTGAGATGGTTGAGATCGTAACGATAGGCGTCAAACTTGCTCCTGTGCGGCTCGTCGAGATGATCGAAACAGAAGATCGTATCCAGCTCCCGCCGCGACGGGGCCGAAAGGAGTTTCCCCATCTCCGGCCCGACGCCCGGCGTCTCGCCCACGGCAAACGTCTCGCCGAGCCCGTCGGCGCGCAGTTCGCGCAGATACTCGTGCAGGTGGGCGCCGAAGAAATAGTGTTCAATGCCGGTGGTGCCGAGCAAGCCGCCCAGCATTTCATTGCCGTCGCACAGCGACGTCTTGCTGATGAGGTTGATCACATCAAACCGGAAGCCGTCCACCCCGCGTGACCGCCAGAAGCGAACGATGTCGCACGCCTCCCTCCTCACGGCGGAATTCTCCCAGTTCAGATCCATCTGCTTGGCGGAGAACAGATGCAGCGCCCATGCCCGCCGCGACGGTTCGTATCGCCAGGCGCTGCCGGAGAAGAACGAAAGCCAGTTGTTCGGCGGCGCATCCCCCCGCCCCTCGCGGAAGATGTAGTAAGCCGGATACGGCTCCTCGCCGGCAAGCGCGCGCCGGTACCACTCGTGCTCGTCGGAGGTATGGTTGAACACCATGTCGAGCACCACCCGGATGCCGAGCGCATGTGCGCGCGCAATCAGGCGGTCCATATCCGCCATCGTGCCGAACTCCTCCATGATCCGGCGATAATCCCGCACATCGTAGCCGTTGTCGTCGTTCGGGGAGTCGAATACGGGAGAAAGCCACAGCGCCGTCACGCCAAGCTCGGAAAGATACGGCAATTTTTCGATGACGCCCGGCAGATCGCCCACGCCGTCGCCGTCGGAGTCGCAGAACGAGCGCGGATAGATCTGATAGATCACCGCTTCCTTCCACCAGGCGCGCACACCGCCATCGCCCGTCGCAGTCTCGCCTTCGCTCCGGTTGCACAGCGCGAGCAGATCATCCAGCAGAGCGTCGTCGAGCAGGCCGCCGGAAACCCGTCGCAATGCCCCAAGGCGGATGCACCGAACGATCGGGTTGTTCAACAAACGGTCGCTCAGTCCCGCGTATTGCACGAGACGTCCGACAAGATCGTTGCCAATCGGATTGTCAAGCAGGTCGCCGATCCGGCTTTGACGGGTAAGCATGCGGTTTCCTCCGGTTGGTTTTGTTCAAAAGGATATCCTCAGTCCTCAGTATACAGCGCCGAACCCCGGAACGCAAGGCGCGTCCCGCCGCATATCCGCTCCCGCTTTGGCCATGCTAAGCACATGTGGTTGGATTTACTGAAAATTGTCGGAACGGCACTTGCCTCCGCCATTGCGCTGTTCCTGCTGACAAAGCTCACGGGCAACAAGCAGATCTCGCAGATGTCGATGTTCGACTATGTTGTGGGCATTACGATCGGTTCGATCGCCGCCGAGATGGCCACGGAGCTGGAAGCGCCGCACCATTCGCTGCTGGCGATGGTGATATACGGTGTGCTGGCCTTCCTGATATCGGTAGGGACGAGCAAGTCGATGCGTCTGCGGCGTTTCTTCACGGGCCGGCCAATCCTGTTGATGAGCGATGGGAAGATTTATCGTAACGCGCTGAAAAAGGCGCGCCTCGACCTGTCCGATTTTCTGACGCTTTGCCGCGCTGCCGGGTATTTCGACCCGGCGACGATCAGCATCGCCATCATGGAATGCAATGGGACGGTGAGCTTTTTGCCCACTGCCGCGCAGCGCGCGGCACAGCCGGCCGATTTCGGTATCCATCCGAAGCAGGAGCCGCTGCTGTGCAATGTGATTTTGGACGGCGTGCTGATGCGCGCCAACCTGCGCGCCGCCGGGTTCGAGGAAACATGGTTGCGCGGGCAGCTGCGCGAACGCGGTTATACCGCCTATCGGCAGATCCTGCTTGCCACTTGCGATACGGCCGGATTGTTGACCATATATCCCATGGACGCCAGGGCGCCGAAAAAGAGCGACCCTTTTGCCTGATGCGTCGTTCGCGTCTATAAATATGGCGGCGGTTACAGCAGGCGCGCCCGCCAGCCATCGTCCTCCAGGCTATAATAGAACTCGCTCAGATCCGGATCTTCAAACACGCGCAGTAACTCCAAAAAATCCGGCGTCAGACGGCAACCGGACAATTCCTCCCTGTTCGCCCAGAACACGCGCCCCTCTGTGGAAGAGGCCAGCGTTCCGCGGAAGCGGTCCGCAAAAAAGAGCAGTACGACATAACGTGCGCCTGTGCCCGTCTCAAACTGTTTGACCCCGACAAGCCGTGGGCGCTCGATGGTAAGCCCGGTTTCCTCGCGCACTTCGCGGATGGCCGCCTCTACAAACGATTCGCCGCGCTCCACATGGCCGCCCGGCAACAGGACGCCCGGCCATTCGGGATCGACCCGATCCTCCAGAAGCAGGCGTCCTTCGCCATCCTTCACAAGGCACATGACGGTAAACTCCGCCCGTTCCGTTCGCTCCATATCGCGCTCTCCCCCTGATTCGTAAAAGCGCCGCCGGGAGCACCCCGGCGGCACCAGACCATATTATGCTCCGCCTCACAAATATGGCCTTATTTGGCGAGCACTTTTTTAAGCTTGGCAAACCGTGGCAAGCCGTTTTCGTGTACCAAATCCGGCGATCCCTGGATGAGCGGCAGCACATAGTCCACAAATTCGCTCGTCACCCCATTGCCGCGTGCGTTAATCCACTCCAGCGGTACTTTTTTCTCGGCGTTTGCGGCCTCGGCAAGATCCACAAGGCGGATGTTACAAACATAACGGCCGTTCTTGTCGAAGCTGCGCTCGAGGCCGACCATCTTGTCCGTCACGCCCGCGACGGCGGCGTATTCCACCGCCTTCTGGCCGGAGAGGAAAGCCTCCTCCACATCCGTCTCAGAGGCGCAGTGCGCCGCACAGCGCTGCAGCAACGACAGTTCGATGCCGCGAATCTTGGACACGCCCAGCTTCTCTCGCACGATCGCCACGAGCGTAGCGGCAAGTCCGCCGAGTTGCTTGTGGCCGAAGGAATCAACCGCCGTTTCTCCCTGCGCCGCATACTCGGCGATGAGCTTCCCATCCCGGTCGTGAATCCCCTCGGATACGGCGATGATGCACTTGCCACGTTTGCGATAGATGCGCGATACATCGGCAAGGAACGAATCCAGATCAAAGTCGACTTCCGGCAGATAGACCAGATCCGGGCCCTGTCCCAGGTAAGACGCGACCGCCGCGCTGCCCGCAAGCCATCCGGCATGACGGCCCATGATCTCAATGATGCAGATCATGGAGGTGTCGTAGACGAACGCATCGTGATACAGCTCCATGCAGCTCGTGGCCACATACTTGGCGGCAGATGCAAACCCCGGGCAATGGTCGGTCCCCCAGAGATCGTTGTCGATCGTCTTGGGCACGCCCATGATGCGGCACTCGTACCCCTGCTGCTGCATGTACTTGGAGATCTTGTTGCAGGTATCCATGGAATCGTTGCCGCCGTTGTAGAAGAAATAGCGCACGTCGTACTTCTTGAAGATTTCCAGAATGCGCTGATAATCGGTCTCATCCTCGCTGCTGTCCTTAAGCTTGTAGCGGCAGGACCCGAGAATGGACGACGGCGTGTGCATCATGAGGGCCAACTCCTCCGGATCCTCCTGGCCCATATCGTACAACACATCGTCCAGCACGCCGCGGATGCCATGCGCAGCGCCATAAACCTTCGTGATGTTGGGGTTGTCCAGTGCCGTTCGGATGACGCCGTACGCGCTGGCGTTGATGACCGCAGTGGGGCCGCCGGACTGGCCGATGATGCAAGCGCCCTTTAACTGACTCATAGTGCTCAGTATCCTCCATTATTCTTCTTAGTCCTTGCCCATTTTAGCACAAACCAATCGGGAAACCAACAGGAAATTTCGGGATTCCCGGATAAGTTTGGGCTGGTTGCGCGAAAATTGCAAAGCATGTATAATGATTCGCATGAAACCGATTCGACGCATTGCATCGATACTGTGCCTGTTTTGCTGCGGCATCCTGTGCGCCTGCAGCAGCGCCGGCAGGAATGCCGGCCCGGTCGAACGGACGCTGTTTGCAATGGATACATTCGTGATGCTCACCGCCTACGGTGAGGCGGCTGACGATGCGCTGACGGCCTGTGCCAGCGAGCTGCAACGGCTGGAAGGCCTGTTTTCGGCAACGCAGGAAACGAGCGATATCGCCCGGCTCAATGCGTCGGACGGCACGGCGGTCGCCGTGGACGACGATACGGCTGCGCTGTTGCAGCAGGCAATCGCCCTGTCGGCGCAAACCGGCGGTGCATTCGATCCAACGGTCTATCCGCTGATGCGCCTCTGGGGCTTTGGCGAAGACCCGTCCGTACCGGACGCCCATGAGATCGAGTCGATGTTGACGCTGGTAGGCGCCGGCCGCATCACGCTTGCGGACGGGTGCGCGTCACTGCCAACGGGCATGGGCGTGGATCTTGGCGGTATCGCCAAGGGGTATGCGGCGGACAAGCTGTCCCATCTGCTGGCGGACGCCGGGGTGGAAAGCGCGCTGCTCTCGCTGGGTGGGAACGTCTCTGCGGTGGGATGCAAACCGGATGGTTCCTCCTGGCGCATCGCCGTGCGCGATCCGGCCGATGAAACCGCCATCGTCGGCGTCGTGGAGGCCAGCGATCTGGCGGTGGTCACATCCGGCGGCTATCAGCGCTACTTCGAACAGGACGGCGTACGTTACCATCATATTCTCGACCCGGACACCGGCTACCCAGCGGACAGCGGGCTTGCCTCATCGACCGTCATCGCAAGCAGCGGCACGAAGGCCGACGCGCTTTCCACGGCGCTATTTGTCATGGGGCCGGAGGATGCGATCGCCTATTGGCGGGAATACGGGAGCGGCGAAGACGGGTTTTCGTTCGTACTCGTCACCGACGGCGGTGAGGTGCTTTACTCCGAGAACGCCCCGTTTTCGCCGACGGTAGAACGATCCAGAAGAATTGTTGCGCAGCCCGCTCAGTAATCGGGCTGCCGGGAAGGAACTCGCATGGAACAAAAACGCAACATCACCATTATCCTTGCTGCGCTTGCGTTAGTGCTGGTCGGATGCCTGCTGCTGATCGCAGAGTTGACGGGCTGGCGTCCGGAGGCCGGGCAGTCGCAGCAGCAGGCGGCCGGCGAAACCCCGATCCCCTACGCGGAAGGCGCCGCGTTCGATGTTGCCTCTGCACCGGACTTCGCCTTTGCCGGCAGCGACGGCGCGTTCGCAAGCCTGTACGATCACCTTGGCACACCGATTCTCGTGCATTTCTGGAACGGCGGCGGCGACGCAGTGGTGGAGGAACTGCATGCGCTCGATCGCGCCTTTGCAAACTACGGCGAGGACGTACAGTTCCTCATCATCCATACAGCAGGCGAGCAGTCGCAAAACGAAGCAAAATCGCTCTTTTCACGCGAAGAGCTCAAGCTGCCTCTGTTTTTCGATGCGGATGGCAGCGCGCTGGACGCCTGCGGCGCGATGCAGCCGCCGGTCACCTATTTTATCGATGCGGAAGGGTTTGTCGCCGCCGCCTCGACGGGCAGCATCGATGAAGATACGCTGTCCTTCGGGCTTTCTCTGCTCAACGGCCCCGGGCAGGATGAGGCGGCGCCGGCACCTTCGGCCGCCACAGCTGCACCATCAGAATCGCCGTCAGCATGAGTGCGCTGCCCAGGAGTTCTCTTGGCCGCATGGATTCATGGAGCAGCAGCGACGCAAACAGAACGGAAAAGACGGACTCCATGCTCATCAGCAACGAGGCCACAGGCGCCGGCACGTGCCGCTGCCCGAGCATCTGGAACGTATAGGCGATCCCGCAGGAGAACACGCCTACAAAGGCGATTGGCTGCCAGGCGGCAAGGATATCCGCCACGGCCGGCCGTTCGACCGTCAGCATCGGCAACAGGCCCAGCAGCCCTGCCACGAGAAATTGCAGGCAGGACATGCGCAGGCAGTCCACGCGCGATGAAAAGCGGTCGATGACGAGGATATGCACCGAAAAGCAGACGGCGCAGCCGATCAGATAAAGATCGCCGGCGGAGACGGTCACATCCTCCCCGACGCAGAGCAGATACATCCCCCCCAGCGCCACGACAACTCCCACCCAGATGGAAAGCCCCGCGCGCTTTTTGAGAAAGATGCGCGCCAGCAATGGTACGAGCACGATATACAACGAGGTGATAAACCCGGATTTGCCCGCGCCGGTGCGCTCGATGCCGCACTGTTGCAGGTAGCTCGCAAAGAACAGCGCCAGTCCGCACAGCACGCCGCCCACCAACAGCGACCGGCGATCCGGCGACGGCCCGCAGCCCGCTTTGGCGGTGCACCGGTCGGACACGGCAATGGCCGGCAATAACGTCACGGCGCCCAGCAGAAAGCGCAACGCATTGAAGGTATAGGCGCCCACATGGCGGCCTGCCACGCTCTGCGCGGAAAACGCAGCGCCCCAGATGAGCGCCGCAAGCAGGAGCATCAACGCGCCTGCCGCCGTTTTTTTATCCCAGTAACCCATGCGGCTTACTATACGACATCTTTCATAAAAATGCAAGAGCCGGCCGCGCTCGTCCCGTCATTCCGAAAAGCCGACGCGACGCAGCGCCAGTACAAGCGGCGGCACGAGCAGCAGCTGGGCAATGATACCCGGCCAGGCATTCAAAAAGGCGCCGGCCAGAAACGCCTGCATGCTCATCGCCCCGGTAATGCAATACGTCGCAGCCGCCCAAACGATGCGCCCCACGAGCATGGAGACGACGAGCGCAACATACAGCATCGGCGTGTTGCGGGGCAGCCGGCGATACAGCAGCCCCGTGCAGCAACCGTAGGCGGCCAGTTCAAATGCCATCGCCAACGCGGTCGGGAACATTGGCGGCATGGCAAACAGCAGGCTGCGCAACAGCGGCGTAACCGCGCCAACGGCAAGGCCCCACGGCCAGGAACAGACGAACCCGCACAGCAGCACGGGCAGGTGCATGGGCAGCAGCATACTGCCAAACTGCGGGATCTGTCCCGTCAAAAACGGCAGCACAAGTCCGAGCGTCAGCAGCAATGCCGCAAAGGCCAGCGTGCGGATCGTATGGGCGGCGGGTCGTTGTGCCATAAAAAATTGCCTCCAAAATCATAAAAATCACGCCATACAGGCGATCGCCGCATTTTGCGGCGGGCGCAGCCTTCATGGCGCAATCGGGTGTTCCATATGCGGGGATGTGCGAAAAGCACTTGCGTTGCCGGCTTGTGCCGGCTTTTTATATAGTTTACCAGTTCCCCCTGCAAGTGTCAAGGCGCCGGGCACCGAAAGGCATCTTCCGAATACGCTTTACGGCCTGTTGACAGGGCGAAAATGCGCCGCCGTCTGCAACGGAACAGATTCCGCCAATGCCCGGTGGCGTTCGTCCCGGATCGATATGCGGCGGCAAATCGGGTGGCTTGTAACGACGGCCGGCACAGCGGCGCTCCGTTGCCGGCGGAGACAACACGGAACGGCGCGTCCAAATTTTGTTCAACCGGAACGGCGCCGCTTCCCCCTCATGCCACATCCAGCAAGGCGTCACAGGGGTCCAAAAACGGCGGCACGTGTCCGGTTCCCACACAGGTCTCATAACTCATGGCAAAATAGTGAAGGTCCCCCCGGTCCCAGGTGGGGTCGGCGTAATACCAGGCGCCGTCCAGCAACAGGCGGTTCCACTGGTGCTCGGCGTCGGCGGTGCCGTCGCCGTCGGTGTCGGCGCCGCCGCCGACCAGATAGCTTTCGATCCCAACCTGGGTGAGCAGAAGCTGGTACAGCGCCGCATACGTCTGACAGAATGCAGCGCCATTCGTCACCGCATCGTATACGGTCAGGCGCATATCCAGCTCGTAATGCAGATTTTCCACCACAAAAAGATATAGCGCCTCCGCACAGTCGCGCTGCGACATCCCCGGCGTACAGCGACCGAGCGCCTCCGCCATGCGGTCGGCAAACGCCTGCATGAGCATGCGATGTGTCCCGGCGTCGTACAGGTAGCGGATGGATACGGTATGCGTCGAAGCGTCGAACGAGAACGGCCCTTCTCCCAGCGTAAAGCGCGCGTCGTACAGCAGCATCTTCTGCGGATACAGCGCATGGACCGTGCGCTCGATGCGCCCGTAATCCGCCGCATCGGAAAGGATCACGCTCGTCTCCCCCGCCGCAATCGCGGCAAGCAGGCGGCGGTAGTCGTCAAGGCTTTCCCCGAGGAACTCCTCCGCATAGCCCGGCAGCCGCATCGGGTCGTACGTCGGTATTTGCGCAAGCGGCGTCGTCTCCGGCGACGGGCTCGGCGCCGCCACAGGCGCAGCGGTCCCGTCCGCGGCGGGCCGGGGGCTGGCTGTGCCGGCGTTTGCTACGGCCGTCGCCGCCGGCGTGGCTCCGGCCGCCGCCGGTGCAGACGCGCACGCAAGCGAGAGCGCCAGCATGGCGCAGACACCGGCGATCAGGGGCATTTTCATCGTACGATTCATAGGCAGATCCGATAGGCGGTCGGCAGGGAATGCACCGTCTCGTCGAGCCATACCCATCCCTGCGGCAGAGGATTGAGCTCCACGTCCAGCGCGCAGACATGCAGGCGCCATTCCACATGGGTAAAGATGTGTTTCCGTTCGTAGAAACGCCACGTACCGAGCGGGCGCGCTCCCCAGGCGTCCAACCTTGCGGCAGCCTGTTCCGCCGTGAGCGCGCCCGCCGCATCCGGCAGTTGCCAAAGCGAAGCAAGCAGCCCCTGCGCTTCCCGGCGATAGCCGGCGACCGCGCCCGTTGCATCGCGCAGCACAAACACCGTCCAATCCTCCACGCGCCGCGCGCGCTTAGCGGCGCGTACGGGCAGGAGCTGTTCCCGGCCGGCGGCAAGCGCGCAACAATCCGCCCGCAACGGGCAGTCCCCGCAATGCGGCGCGCCGTTTGGCAAACATACCGTCGCGCCGAGCTCCATGAGCGCCTGGTTGAACACGCCGGGCCGGTCATGCGGGATGCAGGACAGCAGCCGGCTGCGAACCGCGCGGCGAACGGCCGGATCGAGAACATCCGCATCGTCATTCGTCAGGCGCGCCATGACGCGCAGCACGTTGCCGTCCACGGCGGGCACGGGAATGCCAAAGCTGATGGAAGCAATCGCCCCTGCCGTATACTCGCCCACGCCCGGCAGTGAAAGAAGCGCCTCGTAGTCCGCAGGTATGCGGCCGTCAAAGCGTTCCATGACCTGCTGCGCCGCCCGCTGAAGGTTGCGGGCGCGGCTGTAATACCCAAGTCCCTCCCAGAGCTTCAATAGGCGGCTTTCCTCCACGGAGGCAAGCGCCTCCACCGTGGGCAATGCGGCGAGAAACCGCGACCAATACCCACGGACGGCCTCCACACGGGTCTGTTGCAGCATGACCTCGCTGATCCAGACGGGGTAAGCCTCCGTTGTATGCCGCCACGGCAGGTCGCGCGCTGCAGCGGCGTACCAGTCGAGCAGGCGTTCGATCCAAGAGTATTCCATATCGAAAACAGTATACCACAAATGGAAAAACCATGGTATAATGGCTTCAATTTGTTGAGGGAGAATCATTGGTTATGGAACTGGATCTGAACGTCATTCATGAGCAGGCAACCGAAGCCGCACGCCTGCTGCTCTCCTCCGCCGCGCCTGCGCCCGGTGCGCTGTGCGTCATCGGCTGCTCGACGAGCGAAATCGCGGGCGAGCGCATCGGCTCCGCCTCCAACGCGGAGGTGGCGCGCGCCGTCATGGACGGGTTGCTTCCCGTGCTGCATGGCGCCGGGTTGTTCGTGGCGGTACAGGGCTGCGAGCATATCAACCGCGCGCTCTGTGTTGAGCGCGCATGTCAGGAGCGGTTCGGCCTTGCGGAGGTCTGGGTGGAGCCGTGGCTGCATGCGGGCGGCGCATTCTGCACGGAGGCGGCCGGCCGCTTTGCCGATCATGTTATGGTCGAGGATCTTCGCGCGCAGGCCACGCTCGGCATCGATATCGGCGGCACGCTCATCGGCATGCATCTGCGCCCGGTCGTCGTTCCCATCCATGCCGCATTGCGGCGGATCGGCAGCGCGACGCTGGTGCTGGCCAAGTCGCGTCCGCGCTATGTGGGCGGTCCGCGCGCGCATTATCCTGACCATACGTCAGATCACTGAGCCGCAATTTCGGCCGGTCGATAGAGAAATTATGAATTTTTTGCCGAATTTGCGCGATTTGTCAAAATTATTCATAAATATGTTTGCAATTTTCGGTAAACTTGTTCTATAATAGCGTTGGTGTCCGCGCTTCGGGTCTGTGGTTGCAAATCGATGCCAGTCGCAGGCAAAACGATCCACGTAAGCGAACGAAATAGTCCGTGAGCATGGTGCGGCTTAGACGTTAGTCCAACCGGCGCATCTTTGCGTCGAGAGGGGTAGTAGTGGGGAGCGAAATGCTTATGAGCGAACCCTCCAGTTGGCGGGTGTGGGGGCAAAGACCAGGTCAGCCGAACCCCGGATGCCAAAAAACAAAAGTCGAAGGGGAAAAAGTCAAGATGTTCGAGGACAAGATTCTGGTTTGCAAGGATTGCGGCGCACAGTTTACCTTCACCGCAGGCGAACAGGAGTTCTATGCGGAGAAGGGCTTCCAAAACGAGCCCGTCCGTTGCAAGGACTGCCGTTCCAACCGCAAGGCGCAACGCAACGGTGGCGAGCGCGAAATGTACGATGCCATCTGCGCCGATTGCGGTGCGCCCACGAAGATTCCGTTCGTGCCGCGCAATGATCGGCCCGTCTATTGCAGCAACTGCTTCCAGAACCACAGGCATTGACCTGTTGGGGGTGTTCCGTCGAATGGCGGCGGATCAGACAAACTATTATTGGCACAACGGCGGCGCGAAAGCGCCGCCGTTTCCCTTTCCCTCTTTTCAACTTATGCTATGCCGCAGATCCGGCGCACCCATTCGCGCACCGTGTCCGGCTCAACCGCAACGCCGGGAACCGCCAACATCTCCCCCACCTGCGCGCCCGGGCAGGCATGCGCTATATCTGCGCCGATATGCCCTGCGCCCCCGCCGCCATGCGTACAAAAGGGCGCTACGCGCCTGCCGCGCAGATCCGTCTGCGAAAGGTAAGTGAATACCGGCGGCGCTGCGGTGCCGCACCAGTTGGGCGTCCCGATAAACACCACGTCAAACCCGTCAATTTGGAGCAGTTCTCCGGAGAGCGCAGGAAAAACCCGCTCGCGCTACTCACGAGTCGCCCGGGTCACGAGCGCCCGATACGCCGCAGGATACGGGTCTTGCGGCACGAGTTCCAGCAGCACGCCGCCGCTCTCTTGGGCAATCTGCTCCGCAAGGCGCCGGGTATTGCCGGAATGCGAATAGTAAACAACCAATGCTCTCATGTTCTCTGCTCCTTTCGTCGGCATTTTTTCTACGCTGCATCGCCGCTTCGCGCGTCGGTTTCAAAAAAGCTGTCCGGGCATTCGCTCCCGCTTTTTCGGCGGAAACCGAAGGTCAAACGCCTCCGCCTCGGCCTCGTCCACAAAATATCCTTCCGGGGTGTGGTAAACGCCGGTTATGCCGTCCAGATAACCCGGTCTGAGCTCCCGCACCAGAAAATAGGGCGGCGGCTCCCCCGCGGGCGCGCCGCCATAGCGAACGCCGGTGTGCGAAGCCGGCAGAAAACCGGAGCCGCCATAGAAGGCAAGATTGCCTTCGATGCAGATCGCGCCCGCCCCCAACTCCCGGGCGCGCTCCAGCGAAGCGTCCAGCAGCCGCCTGCCGTAACCGCGGCGCTGAACATCCGGATGAATGCTGAGGGGCCCGAACGTCATGACGGGCAGGATGCCGCCTGCATCGGTCTGGATCGCGGTATGTACATACATCACGTGCCCGATGAGCCGGCCGTCCACTTCCAGCACCAGATCGAGCTCCGGCACAAAGTCCGACGCATCGCGGAACGTATGCAGGATAAAATGTTCAAGGCAACCGGGGCGATAGACGTTCCAAAACGCCTCGCGCGTGAGCAGCTCCGTCGCCGCGTGGTCGGCCGGGGTTTCGCGGCGGATGACGCACCTGTCCTGCGGCATATGCTTTCCCTCCTGCAGCCTGGTATTGCGACTGCGCACCGGCAGCCGCGCTTTCCCGTATCATATCATTATTTGGGGCAATCGGCAATTCACGCTTTCTTTGCGCCCCGTTTGCGGCCTTGTCCGCATCTGGACAAGATGATATAATAACAAAGACCTGCGGGGCTTGTCGTGCGGGCCGATGCGTCCGAAACGGCTGCTGCCGTAATATGCGTACGGTAGGTGCGCGCGAAAAGGAGGAGCTCTCTCATGTGGGATTTTCTGTTAAACGGCGTTACGCTGGCCGTGGCGGCTGTGCTGCTGCTGGCGGCGGTAGCCGCGCTGATCATCGGCCGGAAGCGCAACTCGCCGGCGTTGAAAGCGTTCCTGATCGTTGTACTGGTCGTTCTGGTCGCTTATTTTGTCTTTGTGCTCGTTGCAGCGGTCATGGCCGGCAGCAATCCGCCGCACGACCCCACGCCGCAGGGCGGCAGCGCGACGCTCCCTGCGGGCGTGACCGTATAGCAGAAAAGCGGGCGAACCGGTCGCCCGCCAGGTAACATACGCGCAGCGGCGGTCGCCCGTGCCGGCGCAAGTTGACGCGCGGATGGCAGGCGCTCGCCGTGTACAAGATGCCGAGAGGGTCAACGCTCCCCGTTCCGCTCCGCGAAATCCTGATCGATGTCCGCCTTCCAGTTCGCTTTGAGCTTGGCACCGCTGCGCACGGCGGATACCGCCGACGCAACCGCCGCATAGTTGAGCTGTGTGCCGACGGCGTCGGCATGGTAATTTGCCGCAAAGTCCGCGCCGATGCCCAGATGCCTCGCCGTCTGCACCGCATCGATGTTAGCGCCCAGGAACAGGAACTCCCAGCCGCAGGACTTCCGCTTGTTTTCGATCATCTCCTTCACCTGCTTGCAGGTAAAATTGCGGCTGGCGTTTTCCATGCCATCGGTGGTGATGACAAACATGGTGCGCTCCGGCACGTCCTCCGGCCGAGCATATTTATGGATATTTTCGATATGCCGGATGCTGCCGCCAACGGCGTCCAGCAGCGCCGTGTTGCCGCGCACAAAGTACTCCTCTTTGGTCATCGGCGGGACGCGGTCCAGCGGCAGGCGGTCGTGCAAAACCTGCGTTTCGTGGTCGAACAGAACCGTGGAGATATAGGCCTCCCCCTCCTGCTGTTTCTGCCGGTCCAACATCGAATTAAAGCCGCCGATGGTATCGGCCTCCAGCCCGCACATGGAGCCGCTGCGATCCAGAATAAATACGATTTCCGTCAAACCCTTTTTCATACAAACATCCTCCGTTTCTTGTCTTCGGTGCTGCCCGCAGCCGCTCGGGCAACGCCTGTAACGACAGTATAGGAGGATTGGACATGGGATTGGTCGCCCGGCAGGCGACATCTGCGCGGGGCTATGCCGGCGCAGGTTGACGCGCGGGCGGCAGGGCGTCCCCCGCGCGCAAAACGCCGCCGCTAAGCGCCGAGCAAGCTCTGATCGAATGCGAAAAGCGCCTCGTTGATCTCGAAGATGTTATAATTGCCGGCGGCGATAAAGTACTCCACGATCATGTCAAACTTGCTGGCGGGCGAAAAGGCGAACCCCGCCTTTTGCAGCAGTTCGCGCGCCTCCGCAAGCGGCAGCTCCAGCGCGACGGCAAAGGCCAGCGCCGTGGGCTTGGACGGCCGGTAGTGGATGTCGGAGCGGATCTTGGAAAAGAGCTTGCGGTCGATATTCGCGCGCTTGTAGCACTGGGCGTCGGTCATGCCGCGCTCGTCGATCTTGCGCAGCAACATCTGCGAAAAGCTCTCGTCCAGGTGTTCGAGCACCTGATCGAGCGCAGGCAGCGCAGTGGGCGCGCAAGCGGCCGGCATCGCGCCACAGACGGGCGCCTGTTGGGCGGCGAGGGTTTGCGCCTGTCTGCGGCACTCCGCTGCCGCATCGGCGTGCGCGGCGGCATAGCGGTCGTCGATATAGGCGCTGATATCGGTAAAGAGCCTGGCGCCAAGTTCATAGGAGTCCCGGTCGAAGATGACCAGATAGACCATCATATCGTATTGCAGCAGAAAACCGCCGATGGCGTCCACCGCCACGCGCAAGGCCTGATCCTTTGGATACCCGTAGATGCCGGATGAGATGAGCGGGAACGCCACCGACTTACATCCGTGGCGGCGCGCCAGCTCCAGCGAGGAGCGATAGCAGGAGGCAAGCAGTTCCCGCTCGCCTGCATGTCCGCCACGCCACACCGGGCCGACCGTGTGGATGACATACCGGCTGGGCAGCCGGTATCCCCGTGTGAGCTTCGCCTCTCCCGTCCTGCAGCCGCCCAGCCGGCGGCACGCCTCCAACAGTTGTGGCCCGGCGGCGCGGTGGATACAGCCGTCCACGCCGCCGCCCCCAAGCAGCGTTTCGTTTGCGGCGTTCACAATGGCGTCCACCTGCATGACCGTAATATCGTTGCGAACAATCTGAAAGGGCATGCAGCCACCTCCGCGCTTTGCTACTCTCGATCCCTCGGCCCCATCATACCACAGCGGCGCGCCGGTGGCAACGGCGGCACGCCCGCCGAATTGGCTCCCCGGGTTACGGTTCCCTCTGAAAATACACGGCTCTCAAACATAAGCATCAGCGTTTGGCTTTCATTGATTGTTTGAGTCCCCTCTGGAAATACACGGCTCTCAAACGCAGACCGGCGCTGGCACATTGCCGACCTGTTTGAGTCCCCTCTGGAAATACACGGCTCTCAAACAGTCGGTGCACCATACGAACCCTGTGGCCTGTTTGAGTCCCCTCTGGAAATACACGGCTCTCAAACCCACATATAGGACAGCGGATATATTCTTTTGTTTGAGTCCCCTCTGGAAATACACGGCTCTCAAACATCTTGTTGTATTGTAGTTCCTCTTACGAGTTTGAGTCCCCTCTGGAAATACACGGCTCTCAAACTCGTACCCGTCGTCACCGGCCTCTCGGAGTGTTTGAGTCCCCTCTGGAAATACACGGCTCTCAAACAACACATGCATAATGCCCGCCATTGGGGTGTTTGAGTCCCCTCTGGAAATACACGGCTCTCAAACTTGCGCTCCGCCATAAGGCCAAACTTGCGGTTTGAGTCCCCTCTGGAAATACACGGCTCTCAAACAACATTCCGCACGAAATGTGCAGTATGTGAGTTTGAGTCCCCTCTGGAAATACACGGCTCTCAAACGTATGATAACGATAAAATGTACTCTTGCATGTTTGAGTCCCCTCTGGAAATACACGGCTCTCAAACCGAGATCGACCTGTTGCACCCCGCCATGGGTTTGAGTCCCCTCTGGAAATACACGGCTCTCAAACGAGGAGCGGCTGCTGATTGACGAGCAGAAGGTTTGAGTCCCCTCTGGAAATACACGGCTCTCAAACGTGTGGGACGGAGATAATTGTCTTGTAGAGGTTTGAGTCCCCTCTGGAAATACACGGCTCTCAAACGATCAGCGTTCGGAGCATAGCGACCTCATGCGTTTGAGTCCCCTCTGGAAATACACGGCTCTCAAACAAATACCGAACCCCTGTTGCAGCCCCTGTTGTTTGAGTCCCCTCTGGAAATACACGGCTCTCAAACCTCAAATTCGAGATACGGCCCGGCCGGCCGCCGCGCGCTCCAGAGGAACCGCCACCCCCATTGTAACACAAACCCGAAAAATTACAATCGTATTTCGCAAAGATCCGCATCGATGAGCACGCGCTTTTCGCCCGGAAGCAGCGGGTATTCCCGCGCCTCCAGCATCAGCACCCGGTGCTTATGCAGGCGCACGGCGTGGAAAAAGCGTTTCAGCTCATCGCAGGCATAATAGCCGCGCAGGTTGACAAACAGGAACAGCTTGTCGCGCTCCAGCCGCGCCACCAGGTCCATATAGTCGAGCGCCGTCTGCAGGCCGCCCTCCTCCGCCGGACCGACCGACAGCTCCGCCAGCTTCAGCAGGCCCCCCACCGTCAGCCGCTGCGTATCGACGGTCAGCGGCAGCTCGTCGCACAGCTCCCAAAGGAAGCGCTCCACCTGCGCCAGCAGCGAGAGCGTCCGCTCATACTGCTCCGCGGCGACCGCCCGCCGTTCCAGCGCGGCGGCGGCCCTGGTCAGCAGCGACCGGCGGGCGCCGGGGAACGGGACCACCTCGACAAACAGCTCCGCACATCTGGACAGCTCAAGCGGCCTGCCATCCTCGGACAACACGCACTCACCCGGCAGGCCGCCGCAGATCTGCCCGTGGAGATCCGCCACAAGCGCGCGAAACGTCGGCGGATGCTCCACCACGAGCGAAGCAAACTCCCCTTCCTCCAGCGCCAACGGTTCCCAAAACTCCGAAAACAACAGCTTCACAGAATGACCACCCGCTCCTCCGTAGCGACGACATCGCTCCTCGTCTCCCCGACCAGATACTCCATCGATGCAAACTGCTTTTCGGTGACGGTGAGCATCTGCACCAGCCCGTGCGGCGGGCAGCAACCGCGCACCGTCTCCGCCGCCGCGGCGGCCGCGCCCGCATGGAGCAGCAGGCGGCAGTACACGGACTCCTGCAGCATCAGAAACCCGTTGCGAATCAGCGCCTTGCGAAACCGGCGGTAGGCGCGCCGATCTTCCGCCGTTTCCGTCGGCAGGTCAAAGAACACGAACAGGCGCATAAACCGGCCGCTCACAGGTCCGGAAAGCGAACGCCGGCGGCGCCGCACCCGTTCAACGCGTCGAACACGCTTTTGGCATAGATGCCGATCGCATTGAGGACGGTCTGTTCCCGCCCGGCAATCCGCACCGGCGCGTGCAGCAGGGCGAGCATGCGGTGCTTTTCCTCCACACCGAACTGCGCCGGCGGCTGCTCGAACACGCGCGCATCGACCAGCGGGCGAAACGGTTCCATCAGGTCGCAGCCGAGGTTGAAGCGGTTGAACACGTTGTCATGAAAGATCCCCAACTGCGACAGGTACCCGTTGGCGGCCACCTCCCGGTTGCAGGCGGACAGCAGCAGGCCGTACCCGTAGTTCAGCGCAGCGTTGACCGGGTCTTCCGACGAGCGGCGCCGGAAGTCCATGCCGAACAGGGCGTTGAAATAGACCTTTGCGGCATGCCCCTCCCGGTTCGTCGCATCGGCAAACTCCACCCCGGCCGCGTAGCGCGCGAGCTGCTCCGCCGCCGCCGTCCGGCCGGCGCGCCGCAGCACCATCTCCTGGTTGCGGATTTTTTCGACGACAATCGCCGCCCATACGGCGCCCCTGTCCGCCTCCGTCCACGCCATCTGGCGGCGGAGCTTGCGCGCGCAGTCATGGCTGCCGAAATAGGGGGTGAGCTCTGCGGCGGGGTCGCGCTTTTCATCGCAAAACACGACCCGCACCTTGCGCGCCACCAGCTCCGCGAGCAGGCAGGCGGTCAGCGAAACGGCGGTATTTTCGATCATCAACAGGGCGATCTCATCGAGAAAGACGCGGCTGACCGTCTCGCCCCGAACGACGAGATATCCCATTCGGCAATCCAGCTTGCAGCGGCTGGAGATCACCACCGTGCGCCAGCTCATAGCAGCGAGAGGAGGTTGACGGAGGCGCGCTCAAACAGGCCGGCGGGCGACGGATCGACGATGCGCACATCGGCATAGAGCTTTTTCCAGTTGGACAGCGCGGAGCTGAGCGTCGGTACTCCGGCTTTACTTACGCCTCCGATGGGCGTGAGATCGACCCCCTGACCGCTCCTGCCAAAGGCGCCCAGCAGCGCGGCGAGCAGGGCGACCTGCGCCTCCGGCGGCAGGGCGGAAAACGCCTCCCGCCGCTCTTCGAGCGTCCTGCGCATGGCCTCCGTCCCGGGGCGCTTGCTGTACGGCCAGGCGGCGAGCTTCCCGCGCAGCAGGTCGTACAGCAACAGGTTCTCCTCCGGCGTGAGGCGGTCGAAGGCGGGCTGCAGCGACAGGCCGGGCCTTTTGCTGCGCTTGTTCTGGAAGGACTCGATGCGCTTGACATACCGCTCCCACCGCGCATCGAGCCACAGGGGCATCAGCGGGGAGATGAGCAGCAGTTTTCCCCCGCTTGCCTTGCCGGAAAGGGCGACGCGAAAGCCATCCAGCGAAAAGACCGTGTTGACCTTGAGCACGCGCATGCCGAGGGGCAGCTCCACGGCGTCTACCGGTTTGCCGACGATCTTTTCGATCGCGGCGCGCACGACCGCAAGCGCGCACGCATCGTCCCGCCGGAAATCGGCCTCGGCCATCAGGTCGATCGGAACGACCATCAGCTCCCGCTTCCGGCCGGCGGTAAATCGCGCCAGGGCGAAAAACGTGGCCGTCGGCTTGCGGTAGCCGCCGTACCGCTCCACGGGCAGGTTGGCCTTGCGCGGGATCAGATCGCCGCCATCGGGCTGCGCGCGCAGGGGCTGCTGGTCGAACAGGGCGCCCCGGCGGCAGAAAGCAAACCGGGTGACATGGATGTGGTTGCGGGACACGACCTCCCGCACCAGGCCGATGTCCGCGCCGCCGCGCCAGACACGGGCGCCGCCGGACCAGACCGAATGGGTGAACAGCTCCCGCGTCTTCATGCTGTACGTTTCGTTCAGGCGGAAATAGTTTTTATTGAACCGCTCATAGTACACATTGCCCACCACGATGTTCAGATAGGCGTCCTTGGCATGGTGCAGATCGTTGAGTATGCGGGATTTCAGCATCCCGAATTCCTGCCGGAACTCGGACACAAGGCCGGCCTTGACGTAGACGATCTGCGTATCCGGATACCGTTCCTTGAGAATGGTGGCGATGGCCTTGGTGGACTGCCGCGTTTCGACAAGCTGGCGCTGAATAAAGCCCATCAATTCCTCGTCCGTAAACGGCGTCGTGCGCGTCAGCCGCCGATACTTCTCATCCGTGATCAGGCCCTTGCCATGCAGCGCGGCCCAAAAGCCGCCCATCCGCTGCCGAATCTCCGGGGCGATCGGATACACGTCCCCCTTTTGGCCGTTCAACACGGACAGGCACAGCACCTTGTTGTTCAGCACGCTGTCGTCCTTCACGCGGCACTGGGGGAAGATGTGATCCACGTCATAAAACTTGCGGTCGGAAAGGTGTTGCAGGTCGATCGGCTCCCCGCTGTACATGCAGCGGCCCAACTGCATGAAATACAGATACAGTTTTTCGCTCTGCAACTCGTTCTCGTCGCGGGCATCCAGCAGGGAGAGCAGGTCCCGCACCTCTTCGCGGGCAAACCGCTTGTAATGCTCCCGGATCTGCTCCTTGCGCGACTTGGTGCGCTTTCCCTTCTGGTCCGCCGTGCCCCCGCGCGCCATCTCCACAAAGATTTTCTTCGGCGGCCCGCCTGCGGCGTGGACCACATCCTTTACGATCTCCAGCGTACGGTAGATCGGGCGTCTGGCGCCGTTGGACAGGTACAGATCGTCCATGCGCGCTTCCAACGTGCGCGGATGTTCCGCATAATACGCCTGCGCTTCCTCCCGTACGTGCTCGGCAAAGGTGAACCGGTCGGAGAGCAGTTCCATGAGCGTGCAGTTCGTCTCCCACATCGCCTCAAGGACGGTGAACACCTCGCCCGTCTCCCGGCACATCCCCTCCAGCTCGCACAAAAAGCGGCGGGAAAGGCGGCCGAAGTCGCTGAATTTGAGCCTCGACAGATAGTCGATGTCCTCGGCCGCAAGCTGCGGGAACGTCCGGCAAAGCCAACGATGCAGGCGCGGGCGCTCTTCCGTACAGGTGATGCGCTCCACGATCTGTTCCGCCTGCGCCTCCGTGAGATCTCCCCGTCGCAGCAGGCGCGCAAACGCCTGTTGCGGGCGCAGGGAAGACTTGATCCCCTCCTTGTCAATGCCGCTGATGGTATCCCCGGGGTTCATGTACCCCTCCGCAATACAGAAGCTCTGCAATGCCTTGAACGTGACGCGCGACCGCCGCTCGAACAACTGCGTGTAGATGGCCTGCTTCTGCGCCACGGTAATGGGCACCGAATTGATCTTTAGCAGATTGATTTCGTTGAGCACGTTGAAACGCGCATAACACAGGGCGTTTTTCGGCAGGACGTACTCCGACGGGAGATAGGTGCAGCGCCCCGTCATGCGCCGGATAAACGCATCCTCGCTCGCGTCCAGATCCACGATCTTCTCAAAATTCCAGGGGTAGATCCTTTCGGCCTTGCGCTCCAGCCAGGCATAGCTGCTGTTCTGATTCAGCGGCCCGACATAGTACGGGATGCGGAATTTGAATATGGATATGATTTTATCGGACACGCTCAGGCCGTCCGCGTCACGTTGCGCAAGGAACGGCAGATACCGCTCCGCACGCGCCAGAATCATCCTGAGTTCATAGGCGTAGAGCTGGTATGGGATCACGCGGTTGTCCCGGTCCCGCTGCTTGGGCAAAAAGGCGCATGCTTCCAGCCGGGCCATCATGTCCTCATAGGCGGGCAGGTCCTCCTCCTCAACGGAAACGCCGGCAACGAGCTTGCGAAGATAGTCGCAAAAATCCTCCTTCGATACGTATTTGGGCGCAGTCCCGCCGGTGGGCGCATGCCGGGAGTAAGCGGCATAGTTCACGCCCCCGGACGCGTTGAACACCTCGTCATAACGCGCGGGCAGGTACTTCCTGATAAACGCCTTCAGACGGGCAAGATCCTCCCTGTGGCGATCATAGACAAGCACCTTGGCCCGGGAAATATACGGCTCGTTCCGCAGGATGTCCGCAAGCACCGCCCAGTCAAAGAGCGCCTTCAGGCGCAGCACCAGCTCCGCATCCTCCCCGAGCCGGGAAAGCGCCATCGCAAGATCCTCTTCCTTGCCGCCCAGCGAAATCGACCCGACCTCGGCATATTCTTCCGCCCTGTGCAGGAACAGGTCGCTCGCCTTCACCTTACCGCCGCTCAACAATTTTACCATGGCCGCGCGAGAGAGGACGGGCGCGTCCAGGTCCTCGGCATCAAAAGCCAGCACGGGCGGATTTTTTGCTCCGTTAAACAACAGTTCGTTGAGCTGCGCCTCCTTGTCCCGGATGCGGACGCGCGCCTTCAGCACGCTGCCGAACGCCTCCGCATCGCATTCCCACGGTTTTTCCGCCTCAAACCAGTTCATAAAATCTGCATAAACGCCACGGATATCCGTCGCCGACTCCAGATTGTCCTCGCTGATGGCGCTGAGAAAGTGACCGCGATGCGCCACAAGCCAGGCGCACGCCAGATAGACCAACCGAACGTCGTGCGGCGCTTCGGATTCCATCAACTCACAGATCAGGTGGTGAATCGTTGGATACATCCGATGGTATTCCCGGTCGGTGAAGTCATCATCGTTGAAGAAAACGCCGCCGGTGGCGCTCGTGGTGACATCCTGCCGCCAGAGGGCGCTCTCGCGCAGGCGCTGGAAAAAGCCGGGGTCCCGGGCCGCAATGGCGGGGGCAAACAGCTCCTGCAACAACTGGACGCGCTGCTGCCGCCGGTGCAGCCGTCTGCGCCCGGTGCGGTTGGCCCGCCGCTCCTGCGCCGAATACGGCTCATCGAACGTCATAACGCCGATCATCGGCTCCCCTTTGTTTTTCAACAGGGCGTACGCTTCGTCGGTCACCGCATAACCGATCGAGTCCGTGCCGCAGTCGAGCCCCAGATAATATTCCTGTTTTATCATGTTGACAACCTCCCCATGTTGTGATATTGTATTCCTGTAAGCCAGTCCCCTCTGGACTTACACGGCAAGTTCAAATAAGATAATTCGAAATCGTCAGCTCGTCTGACCGTACAGGTGTACGAAAGGAGATGCCCCCCGGGGGGCGTCTTTTTTGGTCGCGCTTTGTCGAAAACAAGCATTGGCTTCACCTCCCAGTCATCGGCACCCGCCTCATTTCATTCGCCTGCAACAAAGAAAAGGAATAGAACGCCTGTGCCCGGATTTAACGAACGGAAATGTTCAGAACTACTATTCTTTATATATACCAGATTTTGGTTACTTTGTCAATATTGATATAACGGCGGGCAATCTGCCCGGCCGCCGTTCGAGACAACCCTGTCGTTAATCGATCAATAGTTCTCCTTGCGCACCTCGAAAAAGCTCTGGCTGTATCCGCACACGGGGCAGGCTTCCGGCGCTTTTTTCCCCATGACCAGGTGGCCGCAGACGCGGCATTCCCACATGGTGATCTCGCTTTTTTCAAACACGCGCTGCAGCTCTACGTTTTGCAGCAGGGCGCGATACCGCAGCTCGTGCGCCTTCTCGATGGCGCCCACGTTGCGGAAACGCTCTGCCAGCTCCGGGAACCCCTCCTCGTCCGCCTCCTTTGCAAAGCGGTCGTACATATCCGTCCATTCATAGTTCTCGCCTTCGGCAGCGGCAAGCAGATTGGCGGCGGTCTTGCCGATATGGCCAAGCGCCTCAAACCAAAGCCGCGCGTGCTCCTGTTCGTTGCGGGCGGTCTTCAGGAAGAGCTCGGCGATCTGGTCATACCCCTCCCCCTGCGCAATGGCGGCAAAGTAGGTATATTTATTGCGGGCCTGGCTTTCGCCGGCGAAGGCAGCTTCCAGATTCTTCTCCGTTTTGGTGCCGGCATAGCGGCTCACGGCGGGCTTGTCCGCACCGTCGTCGATCCGTACAAACGCGCTGGCCGGCTGATGGCAGCGCGGGCAGGTGAAGTCTGCGGGCAAAGGCCCCTCATGAATATAGCCGCAGACGGTGCATCTCCATTTCTCCATGCTCGATTTCTCCTCCTTTTCGGGTGTCTCGTTGAACCGGACGGTGCGCAGCAGGCTTTCCACAACGTCCTGCGGGACGTCCGGGGCGTCCTTCAACTCCTGTAGAAACGCACGGGCGTTGCCGCTTTGCGGGAGCATGAACCCCGCCTCGCGGCAAAGGTCCTCCGCCATCAGGCGGCAGGATTTCTCCACAGCGGCGGCGAGCGCGCCGGGCAACTGCGCGGCAATATTTTCGGCGGCGGCCTTGCTCTGGATGAGCGCGCGCAGAGCCTCCGTCACCTGCGGGGGCTTCTTCTGTTGTGGCGGCATCTCAAAGGGCACCATGGAGATGGCGCCGGAGGGACAGGCGGCGGCACACCTGCCGCAGCCGATGCACTTTCCTACATCGATGATGCTGTTCTCGGTATCCGAAGCGCCCGTAGGGCAAACGTACAGGCAGAGGCAATCCTTGGTACATAACCGGAGATTTCGCACGGCAAACAGCTTGTCCATCACATTGCCCTCCCTTCCACTTTTTCAAATTTCCAGCTTGGCACCTTGCACACCGGGCAAATCTGCGGCGGCGCATCCCCCACAAAGAGGAACCCGCAGACGGTGCATATGTATACGCCGGTATGCGCCAGCATTGCATCGCCCTCCCGGGCATAGCGTTCGAGCAGGGAGCGAAGCATGTTGGTAACCTTTTCGCTCCAGACCAGCGCGCGCTGGGCGCCGCGATCCGCAGCGTCCGCCGCAACGGCATTTGCATACGGATAGGCGCGGGACAGATCCTGCTCCACGAGTGACAGCAGCTTTTCAAAGCCGGGCGACGGCTCCGGAGCGGCTTTGGCGCGGAAATGCTCCGCAAGGCGTGCAAACGCCTCCGCTTCCTTCGCCTGGTATTGCTTTTCACAGCCCCGGGCAAGGTTGGAACAGATCACGCTCATCTCCATGGCAGAAAGCTCCCGCTCCACCTCCGGCGCCTCCGGCGCGACATCCGGCTCCGGGGCGGCCTCGGCCGCTTTCTCGCGGAACGCGCTTTTACTGGCGCCGCACAAGGGGCAGGTCCAGTCGTCCGGCAGATCCTCCCATCTCGTTCCCGGCGCAATGCCTGCTTCCGGGATGCCCTTCGCTTCCTCGTAGACATAGCCACATACCGAGCAAACATAGCTTTTCATGAAAAATCATCCACCTCCTCTTTGCTTTTTCGGGCGAGCGCCACGCTCCCCCCTACCGGCAGCTTACCATATGCGCTGCTGCATTGCAAGCATAGCCTTGCGCAGCCGAAAGCCCGGCTTGACGGCCGCACGGACGCAGGCCGGAAAGCCCGCAGTTAACCATCCGCCAAGGGTTTTCATATATATCCTTCATCTGTTTTTCTCCCCTTCATGCCGCAAAAAAGAGCGGCGGAACCTGTTGTCCCCGCCACCCTTTTCGACCTGTTCGCTGTCCCGTCAGAATGCCCAAAACAATTCGGCAAACAGGAAAATTTACCGTTTTCATAGGGATCTGCCTTCCCCCCCCCTCTCCGCGCATCCTTCGGCCTGCTCTCCCCGGGCCATTGGACTTGAACCCGACCTTTTCCCTTCTACGGCAAGAGGCGGCAACAGGCCAAATCAGACCGTTGTCGCCTCTTATCCATGTATCCGTTAATTCGACTGCTTCTTTTTCCTGAGCGCCACCGTCCCAAGCGCACCGCCGGATAGGAGCAACAGGGCGACCCAAAGCAGCATACGATGGTTGTCGCCGGTCTCGGGCAAGTCGGTAATATCGGGTGTTTCTGTTGCCGCTACTGTCCAGCCGGCATATACCGTCTTATGCCCGTCCAACGTGATGGAGGTGACTTTCCCGGTCAAATTCCGGTTCGTATACCAACCGGAAGCTATCATACAGGTTTGCTGCGGTGTTTACATAAAGAATGCGCCCTGTGGCTTTGCTCCACAGGGCGCATGGTTGTATGGCGTTATCAGTCGTATGTTCGCCTGCGGCTGGAAAGCACGGCGCCGGTTAGGGCGGCGCCCGCAGCCAGCATAACCGCAATCCACAGCCACAGATGGCTGCTGTCGCCGGTCTTCGGAGGTTGGATGTCATTATCAGCTGCTGCCGCCTTGATGGTAAACTCCGTTGTGGCCGTACCGTCCGATATCGCAAGCGTCACGCGGAAGCTGACGGTATCCGCCGTATAGCTGACCGCCGTCTCTCCACCATTTATGCGGGCCGTCGCGCCGTCATATCCCTTGGGCAGAGGAACGGTCAGGATCCCGCTGAGCGTATTGCCCTGGTAGTTCCAAAGCGGGATGGAGACGGTATAGATGGCCTGAAAATCATAGCCCTCGCTCACCGGGATATCCGCCATGCAACAGTCGATGGAAAGGCCCTGCGCCCCGCTAAATTCGCGCACGGTCACCGCAGTATCCGGCGCGAAGGTGGCGGAAAGCTCGGGGGCCGAGGTATACTCCGCAGCGCCCTCCTCCAGCACCTGCACCGGCAGGTCGATGGAGTTTGTCGCAGTTGCAGTCTTTGTGACGGTGTAGGCAGAGAGTTGGGAGACACGTATAAAAATTACAACATCATAACACTCTTTGATTATACCGTCCTCAACAATATAATACGGCCCACCTTTTGCAACACTATCGATAGCTTCTATGATGTTCGCTCCCTTTGGGCGTTCAATTGACTCTCCTATTTCATTTATTGTTTCAACAACATACTCATCATAATCGCTGCAATACTCGTCAATGATATCAGTGGAGGTACCTGAAAAAACGGAAGATGTATTTTCCTCGGTCGTTACCGTCCCGCTGCCCGGAATAAGCGCTTCGGCAACAGCGGCGGGGTCAGCCCAATTCATCTCCATGTCCTGATATTGGTTGTCGCTTAAGAAAAGAAATCCCTTTTTATTATCATCATCCTTTTCAAGTATCGGAATCAGCGATTGATAGGGCTCCGAGAGACCGTTCCTCACCCTGTTAAACAGTTGAACATTCCAGATGCAATCGTAAGAATAGACATAGTGAAGCACAAAGTCCCCGCTCTCATCCTTTACGGTTGCTGCACAAATATGATAGTCCGTGCCGGCGGTTTCAGCGGCATTAGAGAATACCGCTTTCACATGCGCTTTCACATAATCGGTATTTCCCGTTCCATACGCTAACACGGTCATGGGCATCAGCCCCATCATCAGGCACAGGCTGAGCAGCATTGCCCCCAGCTTTACCCTTGTTTTTCCTGTTTTTAGGCTCAAATTGTTTTTACTCCTTTTTTAACTTTTTCAAAGCGGGAGTGTCGCTCATTCGCAACTTAATAGCTCAGACCAATTATAGCAAAGATAACGGTACTTGTGTAGTCATTATGTGCGCCAATTCAGCGAGAAAAAAGATGCCGAACCGATTGGTCGGGCCTTCCAACATAAAGACAGGCGAAATCCACTTCCGCCGAGCATTTGAAATAACGGGGGTGGAGGCGGGCTCCGCCGCCTGCGCCCAAAAGAAAAGGACATCCTTTCGGATGCCCTTTCTTTTGGCGGAGAAGGAGGGATTCTCCGCGAAGGCCCCGGGCAGCTTGTCTTCCAGACTGCGCTGCTCCGGGCCATCGCTCCCCGGGGCGGGCCAACGCCGCACTGCTGCGTTGGCTCCCTCCGCCCTTCGAATCCCTTCCTTCCTAACAGCAAAGCAGGACGCCCGTGCGTTGCACGGGCGTCCTGCTTTGGAGTAACCAACTCTATTTGAACTCGTGCCTGAAAGCAAAAAATAAAAAATCAAATTGCGTCCCTACAAAGTTCTTTAGTATCAGTGTAAATCGAAAAGTATTTTTCTTATATTTATATTAAGTACTAAAATTCATAAGCATATTGTCTGAAGTCGCAGCGCGACACATAAACCGTCCCCGTATTGCGTACCGTCTTTTGACAGCCCTTCTGCTTCCCGTTCGTTTATGATCAGCGCCGCTCTTTTATCTTTGCGGTAACCATAGCATGCAATGCCGGATTTTTCCGAAGTTCCGCTAGCAAAACTTCTTTTCAGTTCAGGCATAAAAACACTGACAAGCATTCAATCATATTTGTCAGTATAAAGTGACCACAGAAGCCCAATAGTAACGTTTGAAAATAAATTTGAAGTCGTAAAACGCGGTCTGTATCAGCGGAGAAAAAAACCGTAACTTAGATGATTATTTTCTAAGTTACGGTTTCGTTCTAAATGTAGTTAGCGAATCGCTTTGCTTTTTAGGCTCGTCTTTTTTGAACGATAACAGCTAAAACGAATCCTGAACCGGCAATGAGCAGCAGCGCAATCCACAACACCATATTGCTGTTGTCGCCGGTCTTCGGCGGCTGGATGTCTTCGTCGCCTGCTGCCGCCGCACCGCAGACGGTGCATTTGCCGTCCTCAAAGCTGTGACCGGCGGCCGGGATCACGGTGCCTTCCAGAGTAATTGGCGTTGTGCCGTTTTCATCTCTGAAATATTTACCGCAGGCGGAACAGCGCCAATACGCAATATTTCCCGCCTCTATGCAGGTCGCGGCTTTCGCTTCTGTTTTTACCAGACTGTGGCCCATAATAGAAACGCTGATCATGGTAGTACAAGGTTCGGAATTGCCCGGCAGATCGCTATAATCCATACCTGCGGGGTTGTAAGAAATCGTAAAGGTATATTCCCCAGCTGTCAGAGAATCAAGATAAGAAGAGCTAAATTCAATTTCAGAATCGTTTACAGTATAATCGGAATTTAACGACAGTTCATAAGAACCATTGAAGATGGTTTTTATGGTGTTGCCGTTTAAATTTACTCTTATAGCCGGATCCTCTGATGAACCTTTCTGGAATTTCATGGAAACATCGGATGCCGTACTGTCTGTATAGATCACGACGCCGTCGCTTCTTAAATAGCAAATATTCCCTGCAAAATCTGTTATTCTTGCATAAACAAAGAATGTTTCATTAAACTTATCCGGATTCCAGTCAGCAGGGTCAATGCTGAAAGAAGCGGAATGATTGATCATAGTTGCGTTTTCCCAGCCGGACGAAGGAATATCAGAACCGTTTTCATAGACCTGATCAGATAGAAAATACTGTATCTTCGCAACACCGCTCAATTTGTCGGAGGCGGAAATCGTGATATCAACCTTATCTTTAAAAAAGAGTCCAAACGTGATTGTATTTAAGAAAGTCTTAAATTCATTTTCCTTGATCTGAATCTTCCCCACAGGGGAGGTACTATCCTTCTTATAATAAAGACTTACTGCCGATGAAATTTCTTGGCTGGTCGTATTTTTCACATAAAACATTATTTCACAATTCGCCCCCTGCTCTGGAAAACTAAGCACGGGACCCCAGGAACTGTCATCTTGATTCCCCAGGCTCAGAAGATACCCGGAGTTCGCAGTGATGACAAAATCACGCGACACATACCAGGAATTATCACCATCCGGCGTATTCAGCAAATAATGTATGTCGTTCTCCGGCAAAAATCCCTTGCTCGACTGCCCTTCTGCCATTGCGGTAACCTGCATTAAGCTAAGTGCCACAATGACACTGAGCAGGACCGTCCAAATTCGTCTTTTCATTTTTTCCTCCTTGTTATTTTCCGGCACTTATAAACGCTTGCAAAGAAGTGCGCATCGCGCCAAGCTGTAATTTCAAGTATTTCTTCTTAATCAATAGGTATCGCTTCCACAACAATCAATTGATAGAAGTCCTGTGTTAATAAAGCGGCTTTTCGCAAAATCCTTTCTAAACAAGAAAAAAAGCGTATTGCGTCCATTCTAAAAATGGACGCAATACGCCTTGAAAAAATATGCACTTTTGCTCTTTACACAGAAAAAGGGCGCAGTTATGCCTGGCTGGCTGGCTGTTAGCATTGTCTCCCTTCTCATCATTGTCAAGACCTCTTTCTGCACACAATTATAAGTATTTTATTATATCATAAAAATTGTCTTTTTTCAAGGCTTTACGGCATTAAATTGTAAATTTCCCGAAACCTCTTTGTAATAAATATTCATTGAAACTGAGACCCGGCTATACTAATCAATATAGTAACGATTACCCTCACAAAAATAACGATTGTTAATCAAATAACGATTACTTTACGGTCAACAGCCGCATATACGCGAAAATCCCCGCCGTATGAGCAATTCAGGCAGGGATTTTGCTTTGTTCGAACATTTGAAAAGCTGAAAAAGTCCGTAACACAGGCAAAAATTAAGAACCGTGACCTTGATACCCATTGTATCAAAATCACGGTTCTTGTTTGGTGGAGGCGGCGAGAGTCGAACTCGCGTCCGAAAACCTGTCCGCAAGACCTTCTACGAGCGTAGCCGCTGATTTCGTATTCCCTTTCCGCGGCCCCCGGCGGCAGGGTCCGCGTTCCGGTAGCTTCATAAGTCCGGCCCGCCGCAAAGCTTAGGCGGGTTCGTTCCCTACCCTAAATGACGCCCGGTACCGCAACGGTAGGTCTTTGCGGGCGGACGGTCGCTGCGTGTTACGCAGCGGCGAGTTGCATGTTGTGGTTGTCAGTTATTTTTTAACTGTCCCGTTTTTAACGAAGCACGGGGCTTCGGCTCGCTTATCCGGCTTCCATGATCCCCGTCGAAACCATGTTCGCCCCCACGGCATTATATGCATGGTCTGCATACAGGGATATTATATCACGGGGCCCATGGAAAATGCAAGATGCCTGCCGGCCGACGGCCGCATTTATCCGTCCTGCCCGCCAGCAAATCCGCGCCCGGCGCAGCCGCGCAGGCGAACGGCCCGCGGCGTTCCAAAGCGCCGGACGGACGCCGAAAGCGGGCAACGGCCCCGTCCACCCGGCCGGCAGCCCGGACCGCCCGTCCTCCAAGGCCGCTGTTGGCCGGCGCTTGAAGCCCGGCCGGCCAATCGCCCATGCGGCACCGGCTGCAGGGCAGCTCTGCAGCGGCGCCGGGGCGCTTAAAACAGGTGCAGAATATCAAGCGTCGCAAAATAATCGGCCGGCGTTTCGGCGCGCCGGATGAGTCTTGCGGAACCATCCTCCTCCAGCAGGAGCTCGGCGCTGCGGAGCTTGCCATTATAATTGTAGCCCATCGAAAAGCCGTGCGCGCCCGTATCGTGGATGACGACGATATCGCCCACATCGATCTTTGGGAGCGGGCGATCAATGGCAAACTTGTCGTTATTTTCGCAGAGCGAGCCGGTCACGTCATAGAGATGCGTACACGGCGCCTCCTCCTTGCCCATGACCGTAATATGGTGGTACGCGCCGTACATCGCCGGGCGCATGAGGTTGCAGGCGCAGGCGTCAAGGCCGATGTAATGCTTGTAGATCTCCTTTTCATGGATGGCGTGCGTCACGAGAAAGCCATACGGGCCGGTGATGTAACGCCCCAGCTCGGTATAGACCGCAATCTCCATGCCGGCCGGGCGCACGATCTCGTCGTAGGCGCGCGCGACCTCGCGCCCGATGGTCTCGATGTCCGCCTCCGGCTCATCCGGCCGGTAGGGAATTCCGATGCCGCCGGAAAGGTTGACAAAGCGCACGTCGGCGCCCGTTTCGTCGCGCAACTCTACGGCAAGCCGGAACAGTTGCCGCGCCAGGGCCGGATAATAGCCGGCGTCGGTCGTGTTGGAGGCCAGAAACGCATGCAGGCCAAAGCGCTCCGCGCCGAGCGCGAGAAGCTGACGGAAGCCCTCCGTGAGCTGGGCGCGCGTAAAGCCGTACTTCGCCTCGCTCGGCTGCCCCATGATCGTATTGCCCAGCTTGAACGCCCCGCCCGGATTGTAGCGGCAGGATATGGTGCGCGGAATGCCCCCGTGGCGGCGCAAAAACTCAATATGGGTGATGTCGTCAAGGTTGATGATCGCATCCAGCTCCCGCGCCAGTTCAAACTCCTCCGGCGGGGTGTCGTTGCTCGAAAACATGATATCGCGCCCCGTAATGCCGACGGCACGGGAAAGCATGAGTTCGGTCAGCGAGGAACAATCCATCCCGCACCCCTCTTCATGCAGCAGCCGCATGACGACCGGATTGGGCAGGGCCTTGACGGCAAAGTATTCCCGAAAGCCCGGGTTCCACGCAAAAGCACGCCGCAGGCGGCGCACGTTCTCACGAATGCCGCGTGCGTCGTAGATGTGAAACGGAGTGGGATATTCCCGACAAATGCGCTCGATCCCTGCCTTGTCAAACGGAAGCCGCTTCATGCGATGTTCTCCTTTACTGCCTGTCCTCTTTCATGCGCCGCTCCATCTCGCGCCCTGCGTCGCGCGCCGCAATGGCGTGCCGCTTATCGTACAGCTTTTTGCCGCGCGCAACGGCCAGCTCCACCTTGACGCGGCCATCGCGCAGATACAGGGAGAGCGGCACGAGGCTCATGCCGTCGGCCTGCTGCTGTTTGCCGAGGCGCACGATCTCGCGCTTATGGGCGAGGAGCTTGCGCGTGCGGAACGGGTCGTGGTTGTAGATGTTGCCCTGCGCATACGGACTCACGTGCATGCCGAAGAGCAGCAGCTCCCCGTTTTTGACCTGCGCGTAACTGTCCTTGAGGTTGAGCTGCCCGGCGCGGATGGACTTGACTTCGGTCCCCTGCAGCGCAATGCCGCATTCGAGCGTATCCTCGATAAAGTAATCATGCCTTGCCTTTTTGTTTTGCGCGAGCACCTTTACGCCGCGTTTGACCGCCATGTCGACGTCCCTCCTTTCGCGCAGGATCATATATTCTTTTGGTATTATAGCCGGGTTTCAGCAGCAAGTCAATCGTCGCCGTATCCGCATCCACACGGGCGACCTGCACGCGCACCCGGTCGCCAAGGCGCAAAACGCGCCCGCTGCGCTCGCCCACAATGCGATATTGCCGGAGTTCCGGCCGGTACCAGTCGTCCGTAAGCGTGCGCAGGGAAACAAACCCCTCCGCGGTATTGTCCAGCTCCACATAGAACCCGCCGCCCGTCACGCCGGAGATCACCCCGTCGAACGTTTCGCCGAGCTGGCCCTGCATATACTCGCAGCGCTTGACGTCCTCCACGGCGCGCTCCGCCTCCATGGCGCGGCGCTCCGCGTCGCTCGTTTCCACGGCGAGCGCAGGAAGCGACGCATGCAGGCGCGCACGCCGCGCGGGCGTAAGTTGTCCATGCAGGTGCCATTTGAGGATGCGATGCACCATCAGGTCGGGATAGCGGCGAATGGGCGACGTAAAATGGCAGTAATCGGACAAGGCCAGGCCATAATGGCCGAGCGGGCGCTCGTCATACCGGGCGCGCTGCATGGCCCGCAACAGCAGGCGGGAGATGACGCGTTCCTCCGGCCTGCCGGACGCCCGTTCCGTGACGCGGCGGAGCGTCCGCGGCTGCGCCCCTTCCGCCACGGAAAACCCATACCCCAGCGTCTGCAAAAAGGCGTTGAGTTCCCGCAACCGGTCGACCGACGGCGGTTCATGGACGCGGAACAGCCCCGGCAAGCCGCGCTCGCGCAGAAACCGGGCGACCGCTTCATTGGCCAGAAGCATACATTCCTCAATGATGCGGTCGGCAATGCCGCGCTCCGCCGGGGCGAGCCCGACGGCGCGCCCCTGCGCATCCACCTCAATCGCGCTTTCGGCAATTTCAAAGTCGATACTGCCGCGGGCGCAGCGCCGGGCGTACAGCAGTTTTTGCAGCCGCGCAAGATTCAACAGCGTCGGCACGGCATCCGCATACCGCTCGCGCAGCGCCGGATCGCCCCCGATTAGCGCGCTCACATCGCCGTAAACCAGCCGATGGCGGGAGCGGATAACGGTCTCCGCAATGCGCGCCGATACGACGTTGCCGCCCGTATCGAGCTCCATGAGGCAGGAGAGCGTCAGGCGGTCCTCGCCCTCGTTGAGCGAGCAGATGCCGTTTGAGAGCGCCTCCGGCAGCATGGGGATCACGCGGTCGACGAAATACACGCTCGTACCGCGCAAGCGCGCCTCCCGGTCGATCACGCTGCCGGAGCGGACATAGGCGGCCACATCCGCAATGTGGACGCCGAGACGCATCCCGCCTCCGCCAAGCGCTTCGAACGAAACGGCATCGTCAAAATCCTTGCTGTGCGGCCCGTCGATGGTGACGGTAAAAACGTCGCGCAGATCGATCCGGCCCGCCGCCGCCTCGGCCGTCACCGACTGCGGCAGGGTCCCCGCCTGTTCCAGCACCGCTCCGGGGAAGACGTCCCGCACGCCGAACCGGCGCACAACCGCCAGCACATCCACGCCCGGTTCACCACGGCGGCCAAGCAGCTCCACAATGCGCCCCGACATGGGGTGCTCGCCATCCGGATAGCGTTCGATCACGGCGACCACGCGGTCGCCGTCCCTTGCGCCCCCGGCGTCCCTTTCCGACACGAGCAACCGGGGGATGTGCCGGTCATCCGCCACCACGTAGCCGCCGGCCATCGTCCCCACGACCTGTGACCACGCGCGCGTCTCCACCCGCGCCACCTCGCCCTCCGGGCCGTTGCGGCCATTGCCGGCGTAGCGCACGAGCACGCGATCGCCGTGCATGGCGCCATGCATCGCGTCCGCAGGAAGGAACCAGTCCGCCGAACCGTCGTCCGGTTGAAAATAGCCGAATCCGCGCGCCGTCATCTGTATAACGCCGGATACAAGGGCTTCCCGACGCCTGCCGCGTCCTCCGTCATGCGCCAAAGCGTTGCGCCTCCTTTCCCTCTATCTTGCCCCGCCGCGCCCCTCAAGCCGCATGCTTGCCGAAAGGACAAAAAAGACGCTCCATGATGCGTCATGGAGCGCCGGCGCGATTTTCAAATCAACCAACGACGGCCAGCACAATGGCCAGTACGCCAAGGATGATCGCAAGAATCACCGTGGTGCGCTGAAGCTTTGCTTCCCGGCTTGCCGCCTTGCCGCGCGCCGTGAATGACTGCGTATCGGTCCCGAATGCGGAACCCATGCCGGCGGTCTTGGTCTTCTGCATCAATACGACGATGATCAGCAGCACGGCAACCAACAGCAGCGCGATCGTGATAATGGTCGAAACGAGTTCCATCTCTCTCATCCTTTCCGCCCGACGCTTGCGGGCCAAACCCGTCGGAGGCGGGCAATCAAACTTTGGGCTCTGCCATGCGGGAAACGCCTGCGCTCCCTAACGCACAACGGCGGCGCATCCGCGACGGCTGCATTGCGCATTATACCACGCGACCAGCCAGAGTTCAAGAAAAACAGCGCGCTTTTTTTCAAAAAACGGGCGGTTTTCCGCATGCGTTACGCTTCGATAAGGCTCTTCCCCGTCATCTCCGCCGGTACGGGCAGGCCAAGCAGCATAAGCAGCGTAGGCGCCAGGTCGGACAGGCGGCCATCCCCGCGCAGTTTTACATCCTTTCGCGCATCATCCACGAGGATGCACGGAACGGGATTGGTCGTGTGCGCAGTAAAAGGCGCGTTCGCCGCCGTATCCCACATCAGCTCGGCGTTGCCGTGATCGGCCGTGATGATGCAGCGGCCGCCGGTGCCGCGCACCGCCTCAACCACGCGGGCCACGCAGGCATCGACCGCGTGTACTGCGGCCACGGCAGCCTCCATGACGCCGGTATGGCCGACCATGTCGCAGTTGGCAAAGTTCAGGATCATCACGTCGTACTTGCCGCTTTCGATGCGGCGCACGGCCTCCTCCGCCACCTCATAGGCGCTCATCTCCGGCTTCAGGTCGTAGGTGGCGACTTTGGGCGACGGAATCAGCGCACGATCTTCGCCGGGATTCGGCGCTTCCACGCCGCCGTTGAAGAAGAACGTCACATGCGCATACTTCTCCGTTTCGGCAATCCGAAGCTGGGTGAGCCCGGATGCGGCGAGGTATTCGCCGAGCGTGTTGCGCAGCATCTCCGGCGCAAACGCGATATGCAGTTTCCCTTCAAACGTCTTATCATACTGCGTCATGGAAACGTAGTACAGCGGGAAAAAGCCATCCCGGCGGGCAAAGCCGTCGAAATCCGGCAGAATGTACGCACGGGTGATCTCCCGCGCCCGGTCCGGGCGGAAATTGAAGAAGATCACGGAATCGTTCGGGCGGATCGTGGCAACCGGCTGCCCGTCCGCGAGCACGACCGTCGGTTTGACAAACTCATCGACCACGCCCTCGTCATAGCTCTGCTGCATGGCCTGAACGGCGCTTGTGGCGGTCACGCCTTCGCCATAGGTCATTGCGGCATAGGCGAGCTGTACGCGCTCATAGCGGTTGTCTCGATCCATCGCATAATAACGCCCCATAACGGTGGCAATCCTGCCGCAGCCGATCTTTTCGAGCGCTGCTTCGAGCTGTTCGATGTAGCCCTTGCCGCTCGAAGGCGGCACGTCGCGCCCGTCCATAAAGCAATGGAAATAGACGCGGGTAAGGCCATGACGATGCGCCATCTCGGCAAGCGCCTCGGCATGGCGCAGATGGCTGTGCACGCCGCCGTCAGAGCACAGCCCGAGCAGATGCAGCGCGCTGCCCTGGCGCTTGCAATTCTCCATAGCGCCCAGCAACGCCGGATTCTCGAAGAAATCGCCATCCTCGATGGATTTGGTGATGCGCGTGAGCTCCTGATATACGATGCGGCCGGCGCCGATGTTGAGATGCCCCACTTCGGAGTTGCCCATCTGGCCGGCGGGCAGGCCCACATCGAGCCCGCTTGCCTGTAACCGGGTGTGCGGATAGGCGGCGGCGAGCGCACGGACGTGCGCTGCGCCGTCGGTCAAAATGGCATTATATGCCTGTTCCGAACGGCAGCCAAAGCCGTCCAGAATGATCAGGGCGGTAATGGGCTTCATCAGTAGTTGACCACCTTCGAGAAGTCTTCCGCCTTGAGGCTGGCGCCGCCGATCAGGCCGCCGTCGATCTCCGGCATGGCCATGAGTTCGGAGGCGTTCTTCGGGTTCATGCTGCCGCCGTACTGGATGCGCACCTCGGCGGCCACCGCAGGCGAAAACGCCTCGGCAATCGCGTTGCGGATCACGCCGATGGTAGCGTTCGCATCCTCGGCGGTCGCGGTTCTGCCGGTGCCGATGGCCCAGATTGGCTCATAGGCGATGACCACGGACTTGACCTGCTCCGCTTCCATCCCTGCAAGCGCAGCCTTGGCCTGCGCGGACACCAGCGCATCCGTCACGCCGCTTTCGCGCTGTTCGAGCGTTTCGCCCACGCAGATGATCGGCGTGATGCCGGCGGCGAGCGCCGCCTTGGCGCGGGCGTTCACGCCCTCGTCCGTTTCCCCGAAGTACTGGCGCCGTTCGCTGTGCCCGATGATGGCATACTCCACGCCGTAAGCCTTGAGCATGTCGGCGCTAATCTCCCCGGTAAAGGCGCCTTTGGCCGCCCAGTGGACGTTCTGCGCGCCCAGATGCACGTTCGTGCCGGCGACCAGTTTGCTGACCGCACAAAGATCCACAAACGGCGGGCAAACGACCACATCGCATGCGGCATCCCGCACCAGCGGCAGCAGCGCCGACACAAGCGCTTCCGCCTCGCCGGGGGTCATGTTCATCTTCCAGTTGCCCGCTATGATCGGCTTTCTCATATTCGTATCCTCTGTCTTTCCTCTGTTGTTCGTTCCTTCGGTTACTTATCGTTGAGCACGGCCACGCCGGGCAGCACCTTCCCCTCGAGGAACTCGAGCGATGCGCCGCCGCCGGTGGAGATGTGCGTCATCTTGTCGGCAAAGCCCAGCTTTTTGACGGCGGAAGCGGAATCGCCGCCGCCGATGATCGTCGTTCCCTTGCACGCGGCGCAGGCCTCCGCGATCTTCTTCGTTCCCTCGGCAAACGCCGGGAATTCAAACACGCCCATCGGCCCGTTCCAGATGACCGTCCTGGCCGCCACGATGGTCTTGCTGAACAGCGCCACCGTCTCCGGCCCGATGTCCATGCCCTGCCAGCCCGCCGGAATCTCGCTGGACTTGACCACCTTGTGATCCGCCTCGGCATCGAACCGGTCGGCTACGACGTTGTCCACCGGAAGGAGCAGGTTGACGCCCTTGTCCTTCGCCTGCTGCATGAGCGATTTGGCCAGCTCCACACTGTCCGCATCGAGCAGGGAGTCGCCGATCTCATAGCCCTGCGCTTTCAGGAACGTATAGGCCATGCCGCCGCCGATGATCAGGCTGTCGCACTTGGAAAGCAGGTTGGTAATCACGCCGATCTTGTCGGCGACCTTGGCGCCGCCGAGAATCGCCACAAACGGCCGCTCCGGATGCTCCAGCGCCGCGCCCATCACGCCCAGCTCCTTGCCGATCAGGAAGCCGGCGACCGCCGGCAGATACGCCGCTACGCCAGCCGTGGATGCGTGCGCGCGATGCACCGTGCCGAACGCGTCCGAAACGTACAGCTCCGCGAGCGACGCCAGTTCCTTGGCAAACGCCGGATCGTTGTCGGTCTCCTCCTTGTGGAAGCGGACGTTCTCCAGCAGAACGATCTCGCCCGGCTGCATATCGTCGATGGCCTGATGCGCGCTCTCGCCGATCGTGTCCGTCGCAAAGCGGATCTTCGTCTCCGGCAGGAGGGTCGCCAGACGCGCAGCCACGGGCGCGAGCGAATACTTCGGATCGGCCTTGCCCTTCGGGCGGCCAAGATGGGAGCAGAGGATGACCTTTGCCTTGTGGTCGAGCAGGTACCGGATGGTCGGCAGCGCCGCAACAATGCGCTTGTCGTCCGAAACGCGGCCATCCTCGGTCAGGGGCACGTTAAAATCGACACGAACAAGGACGCGCTTTCCCGCTACGTTGACGTCTTCAATCGTTTTCTTTGCCATTGTACTCTATCTCCTTTGTTGTATGTTCTTAGCCGGGCCCCACCCTAAACCTCATAGGCCCCCATATCTTGTACCACCAATGCGGGGGTAAAGTCAATCCCCGCGGCAACGACATTTTCCATCGCCGCTGCGGCCCCCGCCGCGCCCGATACATGCGTGAGCAGCAGGCGCTTTGCGCCGGCAGATCGCGCCAGCCGCGCCGCCTGCGCGGGCGACAGATGCACGGGCGGTTTTACGGCCGCATCCTCATTTGAGAAGCATGCGTCGGCAAGCAGGACGTCCGCCCCCTTCGCAGCCTCCGCCAGCGACGGCAAATCGCCGGAATCTCCCGTATAGAACAGCGTGCGCGCGCCGTCCGATATGCGGGCGGCAAACGTCGGCACGGGATGCCGGGCCGGGAACAGGCGTACGGTCAGCCCGCCGATGCGATGCACCGCCCCGGCCGCCGAGCGTTCCCAAAGATAGGCCGCATGGTCGAGCAGCAACGCCGCCGCATCCGCCGGCGCCTCCGGCGCGACAATGGGCAAGCGGATGCCGGCCGCCTCCAGCGCATAGCGCAGCACGCCAAGATCGGACGCATGGTCCATGTGCAGATGCGAAATCACCGCGCCGGAGAGCGCCGTAACCGGGCAGAGCCGCAGCAGGTTGGACACCACGCCGCTGCCGCAGTCAAGCAACAGACGCGTCTGCCCGCTTTCGATCAAATAGCCGGAGGTAGCGCCTCCCGCCGCAGGGCAGGGACCGTACCGGCCGAGGACCGTCAGCCTCATATCAGCGCACCCTCCGTTTCGTCCCCCGCTGCGTCACGGCGCGGCCGGAAGGGGCCAGCGTCCCGCGCAGTTGCGGCGGCAGATAGTTCAGCAGGCAGGCGCCCACGGCACCGCATACCAGTCCCTGCATGAGATTGAGCGGGATCTCATAGGCCGCAATCAGATATTGCCCAAAAACCGTGAGATCATAGACAAAGTAGCCCGCTACCATGATCGCTTCCGCAAGGAACGCCGCCCGGAAGCACTGTTTCCATCCGCTGCAGCGCGCGCCAAACGCGCCGATGAACAGCGCCATGCCGCCCTTGATGAGGATTGTGCCGATGATGTAGGAATAGCTGCCCACGATCAGATCGGCTACGGCCATGCCGAGCGCCGCCGCGAGCGCCCCCCAGGGCCCGCCCAACAGCAGCGCCGCAAGGAACGCACAGGCATCCCCCAGCGTGACATACACGCCGGCATCGCGCCCGCCCGCGGTCACGTCCAGCGGCACCGGCACGCGCACCAGCGCCGTAATGAGCACGGTAAACAGCAGCAGCGCGCCAAAGGGCAGCCAGCGCTTCAACTGTGGATTCATGTCCCGTCGCCTCCTCCCACCTGACGCGGGCGCCGCATCAGGGGATGTCAATAGGATTTTGCAAAATACATGCGCGTCACGGCAGGCTTGCCGCAATGGATGCAGACAGCGTCCTCCGGCACCGCCGCGTCGTCAAACGGCATGCAGCGCGTTGTCGCGCCGGTCTTTGCACGGATCTCGTCCTCGCAATCGCTGCAGCCGCACCACGGGGCGAGCACAAAGCCGTTTTGTACGCCGGCGGCCAGCTCGTCGAACGTGGACGCTTTCACCGTCTTCGCTTCGCGGAAAGCAAGCGCTTTTTGGAACATCCCGTCATGGACGGCGTCGAGCAGCTCCTTCAGCGTATCGGCAAGATTCTCCATCGGCAGCGCCTGCTTCTCAAGCGTATCGCGCCGCACCGCCACGACCTGCCCGTTCTCGATGTCGCGGGGGCCGACCTCCACGCGCACCGGGACGCCCTTCATCTCCCACTCGTTGAACTTCCAGCCGGCGCTCTGATCCCGGTCGTCGAGCTGCGCCCGCAGCCCAGCGGCCTTGAGCGACTCCAGCAGCTCGTTCGCCTTCTCCAGCACGCCGGGTTTGTGCATGGCGATGGGCAAGATGACGACCTGCACGGGCGCTACGCGCGGCGGCATGACAAGGCCGCGATCGTCGCCATGCACCATGATGATCCCGCCGATCATGCGCGTGGACACGCCCCACGAAGTCGTATAGCACGGCTCCAGCCGCCCTTCCCTGGAAAGGTACTGGATGTCATACGCCTTGGCGAAGTGATCCGACAGGTTGTGGCTTGTGCCCATCTGCAGCGCCTTGCCGTCCTGCATCATGGCCTCGAGCGTATAGGTCGCATAAGCGCCGGCAAACTTCTCGCTCTCGCTCTTGCGGCCACAGATGACCGGGACGGCCAGTACGTCCTCCATGAACGCGCGATAGGTGCGCAGCTGCTGGAGGGTCTCCTCCTGCGCTTCCTCGGCCGTGGCGTGCGCCGTATGTCCCTCCTGCCACAGGAATTCGCTCGTGCGCAGGAACGGGCGCGTCGTCTTTTCCCAGCGAACGACGTTGCACCACTGGTTGAGCAGCAACGGCAGATCCCGGTACGACTGAATCCATTTGCTGTACATGGAGCAGATGATCGTCTCGCTCGTGGGGCGAACGCAAAGCCGCTCGGTCAGCAGCTCGTCGCCGCCATGCGTGACCCACGCAACCTCCGGCGCAAACCCCTCCACATGCTCCGCCTCCTTTTTGAGAAGGCTTTCGGGGATAAACAGCGGAAAATAGGCGTTCTGATGCCCGGTCGCCTTAAAGCGCGCATCGAGATCCTGCTGGATCAGTTCCCAGACGCGATAGCCGTACGGCTTGATGACCATGCAGCCGCGCACCTCGGAATAATCCACCATGTCCGTCTTGAGGATCACGTCGGTATACCACTGAGGAAAATTCTCCTGCCGCGACGCAATCTGTGTCACAAAACCTTCGTTTTTGTTGTTCCCTTTACCCATCGTATTGTTCTCCCGCTTTTAAGATTTCCTCCAAGAGTTCATCGAGCGTGGCGTCGTCCGGCGCGCAATGCGCGCCATCCTCCGGCAGCACTTCCCGCACGGTTGGGACCGGCTCCGCCTCCCCGTCCTCCTCCGCAAAGGTCGGAGGCGCCGGCGAAGCAGGGGCGTCTTCCGGCCGCTCCACGGGCGGCGCGCTTTCCGGCGGCTCCACGGGCGGCGAAGCAGGCATAGCGTCCCGTTGTTCCGCAGGCGGCGTTTCCGGCGTCCCCCCGGCCGCAGGCTCCGGCGCAGGCGGGTACCCGCCCTCGGGGGGAATGCGGTTTTGCAGGCGATAGATATTGCGCATCAACTGCGCCGGATCGCCGGCGGCATCCGGCAGCTCCATCGGCCCCGCATATGGCATTTCGTGCAGCCCCTGCACCTCATCCCTGAGTTCGGACGGCCCGATGCGATGGCCGCGGCTGAAGGCGGCAAACCGTTCGGCGTTTGCCGCCGCCTCCGCCGCCGCGCTCTCGAGAGCGGCGTTATAGGCCGCGATGGCCGTCTCATACTCGGCCACGATCGCCTCCGTCCGGCTGAGCAACTGGGCGCTCTGCCGGCGCGCCTCCTCGGTCATGCGGGCCGCGTCCATCTCCGCAGTGGCGCGCAGCGACTCCGCCGCCGCCCCGGCGTCATCCAGAATCCTTTTGGCGCGCGTCTCCGCATCCGCGATAACCTCCGCCGCCGTCTCGTGCGCATGCGTAAGCGCGCTGACAATGGCCGCTTCGCGGGAATGGTAGCCGTCGATCAGACCGTCCATGGTCTGGACGCGCTGTTCGAGCTGTGCGATATGCGCCTCCCGCTCCGCAAGCCGGGCAAGCAGTTCCTTTTTGCGCATGGCCCTATACCTCCAGTCTGATCTGTTCCGGCGCGGGGCTCTGATAGCCCATGTGCGCATAGCCGGCCGGCATGACGATGCGCCCCCGCGGCGTGCGTGCTATGAACCCGAGCTGCAGCAGATACGGTTCGTAGACGTCCTCGATCGTCGTCGCATCCTCGCCGGTGGCCGCCGCAATGGTATCGAGCCCCACGGGCCGTCCCTGGAACTTGACGATCATCGTGGTCAGCATCCGGCGATCCACGGCGTCCAACCCCAGCTCGTCCACCGCCAGCATTTCCAGCCCCTCGCGCGCCGTGGCGAGGTCGATGCGGCCGCTCCCGCGCACCTCGGCCACGTCGCGCACACGGCGCAGCAGGCGATTGGCGATGCGCGGCGTGCCGCGCGCCCGGGAAGCAATCTCGATGGCGCCCTCCTCGTCCACTTCGATCTGTAAAATATCGGCGCTGCGCAGAATGATCTGCATAAGCGCCTCCGGCTCATACAGCGCAAGCTGCTCCTTAATGCCGAAACGGTCCCGCAGGGGGGAGGTGAGCATCCCCATGCGCGTCGTGGCGCCAATGAGCGTAAAGCGCGGCAAATCCAGCCGGATGCTGCGCGCCGACGGGCCCTTGCCGATGATGATGTCAAGCGCAAAATCCTCCATTGCCGGATACAGCACTTCCTCCACATTGGCGTTCAGACGATGGATTTCGTCGATGAACAGCACGTCGCCGGGGGCAAGGTTCGTGAGCAGTGCAGCAAGGTCGCCCGCGTGCGAGATGGCGGGCCCGCTGGTGACGCGCAGCGAAACGCCCATCTCGTTGGCGATGATGCCGGCCAGCGTGGTTTTGCCAAGGCCCGGCGGGCCATACAGCAGCGCATGGTCGAGCGGCTCGCCGCGGTTCTTGGCCGCCGCGATATAGATGCGCATATGCTCCTTTACCGCGTCCTGGCCGATGTACTCGTTCAGAAAATGCGGGCGCAGGCTGTATTCGGTTCTGGCTTCGTCCTCCCGCATGGAGGAGCTGATGAGCCGTTCTTCCATGATGTCACCTCTCCGTTACCGCTTGGCAAGGCTGCGCAGCGCAAGCGTAATGAGCGTCTCCACGCTGTCGGCCTCCCCGACAGCCGTAACCGCGCGCGAGGCCGAAAGCCCATCATATCCCAAGGATACCAGCGCGGCGACCGCCTCTGCCCGGATATCCGTCCCCGTCTCCATGGCCGGGCCTGCCGCCGCGCCGGCGGGCCCGACCTGTTCGCGCAGCTCCAACAGCACGCGCTGGGCGGTCTTCTTCCCCATGCCGGGCACGCGCTCAAAAGCGGCTGCGTTCTGCGTGGCCACGGCGGCCGCCACGTCCGACGGCGTGAGCACCGAAAGAACCGAGAGCGCGACCTTCGGGCCGATGCGCGTAATGCCGATCAGGCGGCGAAACATATCGCGTTCGGCCGTATCGTAAAAGCCGTAGAGCGCCATCACGCCTTCGGCAAGGTGCAGGTGCGTATACAGGCGCGCTTCGCGCCCGGGCAGAAGCCGTTTGAGCGTTTCGCCGCTGCAGAGCAGCTCATATCCGACGCCTCCGGCCTCGATCACGGCGCGGTCCGCCGCAACCTGATCCACATTCCCGCGAATGAATGCATACATATCGTCGCCATGTCCTCCCCCGCTACCGAATGCGGTATTCCTCAGCTGCCGGACCGATCGTACTGGCGCGGCAAAGCGCGCAGGCAAGCGCGTCCGCCGCATCGTCCGGCTTTGGGATCTGTGGAAGCGCAAGCAGCATGCGCACCATCTGCTGCACGGCATGCTTGTCCGCATGGCCGTCGCCGGTGACGGCCAGCTTGATCTGCATGGGCGTATACTCATAGAGCGGCAGGCCGCTCTGTTGCACCGCCAACAACGCCACGCCTCTGCCGGCGCCTACCGCGAGCGCCGTGGTGGTGTTGCGATAGAAGAACAGTTCCTCAAACACCGCCATATCCGGCCGGAACAGGCCGATGAGCTGGCGCACGCCCGCATACAGCCGCTCCAGCCGCTCCGGGAGCGGCTCGCCCGCCTTCGTTTCGATCACTCCATAATCCACGGCCGTAGCCTTCCCGGCGGCGGCATCGATCACGCCGTAGCCAAGGATCGCATAGCCGGGATCGATGCCCAGAATGCGCACGACACACCACCAAACGCCCATCGACATTGCGCCGGGCGGGCGGCGTCGCCGCCGACAGCCCATAATGCCCGATGGTAGTTTTTATACGGTATACAGTATAGCATGGATCGAAGGAAGTGTAAACAAAAAGGGGGGGCTTTTCCGGCGCAACGCGTCCCGAACGGGCGGCGGCGGAACGCGCCCGTTACGGCAGCGGGTGCGCAGCCGCCGCCGACACCTCATAGGCGACGCGTTGCTCCGCCTTGCCCCCCGGCAGCAGCTTCTCGTACGCGCGGCTTTGAAACCGCCCGCGCACCTGAATCCGGCGGCCGGGCGTCCAGTGAGCGGCGCTGCGGGCCAGCGCGCCCCACACGATGACCGGCAGATAGTCGCGCCTGCCAAACGCGCGTTCGCAGCAGAGCAGCACGTCCGCAATCTCCCGCATGAGCGGCGTTACCCGGTAGACGGGTATGCGGCAGACCGTGCCGGTGAGCAGCACTTCGTTCTCCGTACCTGTTGGGGGAACGGCATTGCCGGCAGGGCCCTCCGGGCAAAACTCCGCCGGTACCGCCATCCCGGGCGGCGGCAGCGGCTCCAGCCGACGCGCATAGGCGGTGACCAGCAGATGCCGCCCCGCCTCGTCGTATCTGTCATAGGTGCGCAACTGCCCCTCCACGCGCAGCCATGCGCCCTTTGCAATTTCCCGGGCAAGGAGACGCTCCGGCACGGTAACGGGAAGGCGGTCAATCGTGCCGGAACGGCGGGTCACGGCCAGCGGCAAATGAAAAAAGGCCTCGTCGCGCACCGCGTGGCTAAACGCCGGCGCCTCCTCCGCAATGCCGCACAACAGCAGCCGGTTGATATCGGTCGGTTCCATATCGCGCATACCTCCTTCGAGGGTCGTCCTCGAAACAATATATGCGCGTCGCCGCCGCTCAGCCCGAAAAGCGCACGCCATGCCAGCATTCGGGCGACCGGGTAAAAAAGCGGCAGGAAATGCGCCGCCAAAACGAAAAAGAGGCGGCGGTTCCGTCCCCTCTTCCGACATCCGTGATGTTGCGACGCGGTCCTTCCCGCATCGGGGCAGTCGCCCGCCCAACGCCCGTTCAGCGCCACGGGATCGTCCCGGCATCGGGCGGGGCGGCAGGCTTTCGCCCGCGCCGTTCAGCCGCTGTATTTGGCGACCCACTCGGCCATCTGCTCGTCGGAAATGCCGAAGTAGGATTGCATGCCGTCGAGCGCATACTGCGGGCGGTTGCGGATGATATTGCGCAGCAGGTCCAGCGCGCCCTCCCAATCCGCCATGCTCTTGGGCCGGCCCCAGCGGGCGATGTGCCGTTCCATCTCTGGACGCATTGCATCGGCCAGCTCGTCGACAATGGCGATCAGGCGCTCGGGATTGAAGTACGTGTAGACGACCTCCACATAGCGTTCGGCGCACATGAGCCGCCAGGCCTCGTTTTTCTCCAGCCCGACATAGATGTTCATCAGCGTCAGGGAGCCATCGTTCGACGGGACGCCGGTCTTGCTGAAATAGCTGGAGATGATATTGCGCCGGTAACTGTTCTGCGGATTGAAGCACCAGTCCAGATCATAAAATATCGGGCGCCATTTGACGGTATAATCCTGTGAACGCCAATACTTCTGGTTAAACATGTCGGAGTTGCAAAAATACGTCTGGGCGATGAAATAGTCCGTAAAGGCGCTCACGTCCACCCATTCGGCGAACTGGGCGAACACAGCATCGTCGGACAGATCCCGCTCCACAGCGAACGCAAACACACGCTTGATGTCCGCGTTGCCGCCCTGCAGCACCGTCGTATTGCGCTGTATGATATCGACCGCGTCGCCGTCCACGCCGTAGTGGTTGACCAGATAGTCCTTGTTCTGGTCCTCATTGAGGTCATAGATGCCGTAATACCTGCCGTTGAGATACATGACGACCGGCCGGGTAAGCGCATAGTCGATATCCATCCCCATCACGGCGCGCGAGGCAAAGGAATCGCGCATGCGCGCGCCGGTGGAAAAGCCGCCGTAATCCTGCCCGCTGTTGCGCAGCGCAAGCGAAACAAAGGTGGTCAGCTCCGTATCGGAATAGAACGGATACGTCACCTCCGTCTGTCCATAGGCGGCGCGCAGATGGATCGCCAGGGATTTTTGCGAATAGACGAGCGTGCCGGCCCCCTTGGCCTTGATGCCGCAGGGGAACTGAACGCCGAGCGTCCCATCCGGCTCATAATACTGGATAAAAGCCTCGCGCTCCACCTTTTCGGAACGCTTGGTGGCGGCGAGCACGCGCGCAATATCGTCCGGATCGCCGTTGACGCAGACAACCGGCAGCGTATGCGGCTCCTCAAACAGATAGGTAAACGAGGTGATCTCCGATGGCTGCAGGCCCGCCGAAAAGGCGGCGGCGCGCACCACCGTGTTTTTTGAAATGGTTATGGGGCCCTCATAGAGCGTCGAACTTTCGGTCGGCTTGGAGCCGTCGGTCGTATAGCGGATCTGGGCGTCAACCGTCGTGGTGGACATCGCCAGCGCAAAGGGCTCCGTCTGGTAAAGCCCCGTTTCCGACAAAATGGGCTGTGCGGCATAACCGGTCGTGACGGCCGTGCTGTTCTTCGCGCCACGCGTCGCCTTGGAAAAAAAGACGCGCTCCACGCTCGCATCCCCCTCCACGCGGCCGCTCGTCACGTCCACCGACAGGGCGCCCGTCACAAACGTATCCACGCGCAGGCCGTTGGAATCGGACAGGATGAGCGTCTCCCCGGACGGCGAGATGCCGAACGTGGCGATGCCCGCTTTCTGTCGCGTCGGGTGCGACGTGGCCTCGATGACGGCGTAGCCGCCAGCCTCGATCGTCACGTCGTCGATACGATACAGGAGCGGTTCCGCATCGCTGTCGGACAGATACCAGCCGGTCAGATCAACCGCTTCGTCGGAGCCGTTGTACAGCTCAATCCAGTCGTTTTTCCCGCTCTTGGCCTCGTTGACTGCGCAAACCTCGCTGATATAGACGCCGTCCACATTGAAAAAGCCGAGGGCATCGGCTGATTCATACCCGTATGCATTTTCATAACCGGGGGTTGGCTGCGCATAGTATCGCAGCGAGCCCTCCGCATCCCGCCCGGCGGTGGCGTTGTCCGGCAGGCTCAACGGCAGCGCCAGCCGGTCCTGCCGCATGCCGTCCAGTTTCGTCAGGTATACGGATTCCTCCTCCACCGACAAACCGAAAGAGGCGTGCAGCTCCGCGCCGTCGATCCGGTTCTTACCGGAAAGAAAGATCACCAGATACCCGCCGGCGGCAATCTCCACATCCGGCAACGCCCACTTGAGCGGATTTTCCGCATCGTCGGAAAGATAATACCCGAAAAGGCGAACGGTCTCTTCGGAACCGTTGTACAGTTCCACCCATTCGCTCCGGTCGCCGTCGGCGTCGATGATGCTGTACTTGTTCGTGCGCTGCGCCTCGTTGATGCGCACCGGGTCGCTCGCGTCCATCTCCGTAATGGCGAAAGACGGGAACGTCTGCTCCGAATTGGCTGCGCCGGGCGTGGGATACGCGGTATAAGCGGAAGTCCCGTCCGCCAACGCAACGACCGTCAGCCCGGCGGGAACCTCCGGCTCCCAGGCAAGCTCCGACACGAGCATGCCCTGCCAGTTGGTCAGATAGACGTGCGTATCCGCGCTGCCGAGCTTGAACGACGCCTCGATCCGGTCGGCGCCGGTGTCCCCCGTCAGGTAGACGACGGCGTATTCGCCGGCGCGCAGCGTGCTCTCCGGCAACTGAAAGCGCAGCAGGTTGGAGGCGGAATCGGAAACATAGTAGTTGTCAAGGCGCACATCCTCATCGGATGCGTTATAAATCTCCATCCAGGTTTCGCCGTTTCCGTCCGGCTGCACCTCCGTAATGGAGAGCGCCGTCAGGTCCTGCTCGACATACAGATCGTCGAGCCGGTCGGAGATGGTCGTGGTGTTCGCCGCCCCGGGCGTCGGCGTCCCGCAGTAGCCGTAGGTGCCGTCGTCACGCCGGGCATAGGAGGCGTCCGTGAGCAGGGCCGGGACGTTCAGCTCCTGGACCACTTCGTAATAGGAATCGCACAGGTACAGGGCATCCCCGTTTTTGGAAACGCCAAACCCGGTACAGATGACGTCCGTCTTTTCCACGCCGTTGTTTTCCGTGGCATAGACGATCAGATATTCCCCCGCGCCAATGGTCACCTCCGGAAAGGTGAACTTGTACAGCCTTCGCACGTTATCGGACAGGCCGTAACCGGCAAGATTGATGTCCTCATCCGTTCCATTGTACAGCTCAATCCAATCCGGCGTGCCCGCCGCCTCGTCGATCAGACACCGCTTGTTGCTGGATACCACCTCGTTGATGACCAGGCCCGCCTTCCCGCCGGAATCGGCCGGCAACAGCGAACAGGCCGCAAGCACCGGCTGTACGGCCACAAGACAGACAAACAACAGGATGAGCATCGCGCGCTTTTTCATGCTTCTCTCCATACGGCAGCGGCGCCGTCGACATCTCTTTCCATTATATCACAGGTTGCGTCCGTTTTTCTGCAAACAGTCTGTGAACCATTTGCCGTCTCCCCCTCTTCGCGGCGGACGACCCTGCCCCCCTGCGCCGTCTCCTCCGCGCAGAGACCGTCCGGCAGCTTCATCCGGTCCCAAAGGCCATAGGTTTCCGTATGAATCAGCGCATGCAGCAGCTTCTGCTCGATATCGGGGACGGTCCGCGCAATATGGCGGATCAGTTCGCGCGCTTCCTCGCGCTTGGTGCTGCCGGCAATATCGCAATGCGGCGGCAGGATGGGGAGTTCACGTTCCCGGGCGACCGCAACCGCATACCGCTCCGGCAGGAAGATCAGCGGGCGGATAATCGTTACGTCCCGGCGCGAAAGATGCGTCACCGGAGCAAATGTGTTGATGCGTCCCTCGTACATCATGCTCAAAAACAGCGTCTCCAGCACATCCTCCCGGTTGTGGCCGAGCGCCACCTTGTTGCAGCCGCGCGCCACCGCCGCGGTGTTCAACGCCCCGCGCCGCAGCTTGGCGCAGAGCGCGCAGGGACTCCTCTCCTCCCGATATTCGAACACAACCCTGCCAATATCGGTATATACGATGGAAAAATCCATGCCGATACGCGAGGCATACGCCTCCACCGCCGATGTGTCGAGTTTTTTCAAGCCGAGATCCAGCATGACGGCGCATACATCAAATTTGGTATAGGAAAAGCGCTGGTAAAGCTTCATGGCCTCCATCAGCAACAGGGAATCCTTGCCGCCGGATACGCCGATGCAGACGCGATCGCCATCCTCGATCATCCGATAGCGTTCGTCCGCACGGCGGATGCAGCCCAATACCCTTTTCATGAGCGCCTATTCCTCCGTTTCTTCGCTGTAGACGGAATAGTCCTCCACGATATACAGGATATCGCAACACTTCCGCCCGCTGGACTGGTTGCTGATTGCGCCGGAAGCGTCCGCCATGACCGCAGATCCGCCGCCGTCCAGATTGAACGCGACCGTGCAGCCAAGATCGTACATCAGTTGCGACAGGTCGATCATGGTGATGCCGTCCGAGCCGCCGGCTCCCCGGCCATCCACCGTGACAAACAGGTAGTGGCCCGGCTCGATATAGCCGATCACGCTGCGTGGATTCGCCCGCTGTACCGTGCTACGGAACTGGCTGCTTTCGGTTTTCGGCTGGCCATTCTCGTCGAGGAGGCTCGGGCCAAACGTCCAACACTGGTATGCGCCGCGCGCCACGATCGCTTCCATGTCCGTCTCGTCGGGTCCATAGGTCTGCATCGTCCCATCCGCATACAGCACGCAAGCATCCCGGCGCTTGTCAATCGTATCCCGGTACAGCACGCCGTTGCGGATGACCGGCCCGCCGTTGTCCTTCCATGCGTAATAATCCCCATTGATGGCGACGATGGCGTCATGCCTTGCCGCAATGTCCTCCATGACCTCGGAACCGCGATATCGGTCCTTGCCAAATGCGGTGCGAAAATGGCCCAGATCGCGCAGCAGGATGTCGGCCACATAATAGGTCAGATCCTCCTGTTCAACCGTCTCGAGCGTATAGCTGATCGTTTCACTGCGAAAATAGCCTTCCCCCCGTTGGACCCCCACATAGGAAAAGGCTGCAAGATGCTTCTCGCCAAGGAGGCTGTCCTCCAGAATGGCGGGCAGTGTTGCAAGATCGGAAATACTGCCGACGGCACACAGCAACAAGGCCTCCGCGTCGGCCTCGTCGATGACGCCGTTCCCCGTCACATCGGCGATCCCCGACTCCTGCCGCAGGCATGCCGCGGCTGCCGCCGCCGTCACGGGCGCCTCCTGCGCCCGGGCGTCGGTCGCAACCGAAGCGCCCGCTGCGGGATCGTCCGTTCCCGGCGTCTGGGCATCGATGGCCCGTGCAACGCCGCACAGGCAGAAAGCGAGCAGAACGGCCAAAACCGGCCGCAAGAAGCGAATTGCCGCGCTCATCCCTCTACCTCGCCGGACGACGCGGCTCCCGCATCCTCCTGGAGCAAGGGCGCGCCGATATACAGGATATCGCTCGTGGAGCGGCCGCCGGCGAAGGGCTCGTTCACCACGCCGGTTTTGGACGCCATAACGGCCGTCTGTCCGCCATCGAAGTTATAGGCAGCCTTGCAGCCGAGCTCCTGGAAAAAGGCCGAAAGCTGTTCCATCGTCATGCCGCGGGAAGCGCTGCCCTGCCGGCCGTCCACGAGCAGGAAACAGTAATGGCCCGGTTCATAGTACCCGATCGCAGCGCGTGGATTGGTCCCCAGGATGCTCGTGCCGCAGTTGAACTCCGTAAGCGCCTCCCCGTTGGCGTCGAGCAGCATGGGGCCAAACGCCCAGGCGTGGTACGGGTCCCCCTCCGCCAAAATTTCTGCAAAGGTAACGCCTTTTTCAAAGGTCACGAGCCTGCCGTCGCGGTAGAGCACGCAGATATCCACCCGGTCATCGATGGAGTCCTTATATACCACGCCGTTGCGGACAACGGGTCCCTTGCTGCGGTAGGAATAGAAGTCGCCGTTGATGGCGATGACCGCATCGTTATCCGTTGCCATTTTGAGAACGGTCTCGCGCCCGCCACGGTATTCCCCGCCTGAAAATGCGGTCGCAAACGACGAGATGTCGCGGATATAGATGTCGGCGAGATAACAGTTGCTGTCATAGGAGCGCAGGGTATGCAACGTGACGCTGACCATATCGCTGCGATAGGAGGTGTCCGTCATAATGGGGCCGAGGTAGGAGAACCGTTCCGCATACCGTTCGCCGAGCAGCGCGCCGTTGAGCTTGCCGACCAGATCAAAGAAGTCGTTGATGCGGCCGGTCGCCCGCAGAAGAATGGCCGTCGCGTCGCCGGCGCTCACGGAGAGATCGCCGGTCACGTCCGCAATGGATACCGTCGCGTCGGCGGGCTGCTGTCCCGCCGCCAGGCGCAGCGCATGCGCCGCGTCGGCGGCAGTGATCCCGCCGTCGCCGTTGAGATCCCCCAACTGCGCCACGTCGCCGTCGGCAGCGAACGCCGCATGGAGGGGCGTGGCGATTGCCAGCGCCAAAACTATCGAAAACAGCCGGAGCAATACGGCTCGCTTCATATCCGCCTCCTGAAACAAAGGGCGCGGACGCCGCGCGCGAGCGGCAATCCACTGCGCCATCGGTAGCATTGTACAGCATAGTGGCCTTCATGCGCAAGATGGGAATCTTCCTCTTGCCAAACGTTCTGTTTTTTGTCATAATATAAATGCACATCCGCATTAAAGCGGACCGGACCTACTCCACTTATTAGTCCCGGCCACGCTCAATAAAGGAGGTACAGACAAAACCGCTGGCTCGCGGTGCGGCAGTGTGGAGACCTGTCGTAAAGCATCCGTCACGTATGCGGGCGGAAGCGAGGTGGGCAGTTGATGAAGTTCGTGCCCATCAGAGCCGGAAAGCAGATGGCAAACGTAACACTCAAAGGCATCAAGAAGATCTACCCCTACTCAGGCAACGACGAAAAGAAAACAAAAAAGAAGAAGGGCGACCAGCAATCGGAGGAAAACAAGCCGAACCTCCTGCGCACGGATAAGGGCGTCGTCGCGGTACAGGATTTCAACCTGGAAATCGCGGACAAGGAATTCATCGTGCTGGTCGGGCCTTCCGGCTGCGGCAAATCCACCACGCTGCGCATGATCGCCGGCCTGGAGGAGATCTCCGAAGGCGAGCTTTACATCGGCGACCGTCTGGTCAACGACGTAGCGCCCAAGGACCGCGACATTGCGATGGTCTTCCAGAACTACGCGCTGTATCCGCATATGACCGTGTATGAGAACATGGCCTTTGCGCTCAAGCTGCGCAAGCTCCCGAAGAAGGAGATCGATCAAAAGGTTCGTGAGGCCGCCGCGATTCTCGACATCACCGAATACCTGCAGCGCAAGCCCAAGGCGCTTTCCGGCGGCCAGCGGCAGCGCGTCGCCATCGGCCGCGCCATCGTGCGCGAACCTCAGGTTTTCCTGATGGACGAGCCGTTGTCCAACCTTGACGCCAAACTGAGGAACCAGATGCGCGCCGAGATCATCAAGCTCCGCCAGCGTATCGATACAACATTCATCTACGTCACGCACGATCAGACCGAAGCCATGACGCTCGGCGACCGGATCGTGGTCATGAAGGACGGCTTTATCCAGCAGATCGGGACACCGCAACAGGTGTTCGACACGCCGTCCAATCTGTTCGTCGCCGGCTTCATCGGTACGCCGCAGATGAACTTCTTTGATGCAAAGCTGCAAAAAGCCGCCAACGGCGACTATTATGTTACGGTGGACGGCATAGATTTCGGCCTTGCCGCCGACAAGCAGCAGATCCTGCGCGACAAGGGCATTGAGCCGCAGGATATTACGCTGGGCGTGCGCCCCGAGCACATCATGCTCTGCGCGGAAAACGCCGCCGAGAGCCACATCAAGGCGACCGTGGACGTGTCCGAGATGATGGGTTCCTCCATCCACCTCCATGTCAACGCCAACGGCAAGGACGTGGTGCTCGTGCTCGCCACCGTCGACCTGCCCGCCGAGCACCGCATGGGCTTCCACTATGGCGATGCGGTCAACTTCGCGTTTGGCGGCAACGTCATGCACCTGTTCGGTGCGGACGGCAAAAATCTGCTGTACTAGTATATCGGCTTCCAAAACGCATGGGACACGGGCAAGTTGCCCGTGTCCCATTTTCTTTGTGCTGCGACAGATCTGCGCCGCTGTGTTTTGCAGAGCAGCCGGCGCGCCGGCCCCGTCCTCCTTTCGACCGTTTGCGGCAGCGGTTCAGGCCATGCGACCATCGGCCCAACCTCAGCCAGTTGGAAATCCGGTTCGCAGCCGGGCGGCAAGCGCATAGAGAAACTCCTTCGTTTCCGGCGGGCAACATTCGCTGCACCAAGGCAACAGCCGCCGCAGCAACGGTTTGTTCCCCGTTTCCCATGCTTCGCGGATTGCCACGCGCAGATTGCGCTCAATCTGCTGCGGCGATGCATGCAGCCGCTGTCCGGCCATTGCATAGGCCTCCGACAGGTGTTCCAACTCCGGCTGGTCGCGTAAAATCCGCAGGATGGCGACTGCCTGCGCATATCCACGCCTGCTCGCTCTCAAACCAACATCCAGCAACAATCTTTCAGCCTCCATAAGACTGCCCTCCCCAATTGTTTTTTTGTTTTTGGCTCGGGTATTTTGACATATTTTTACAAGAATTGCAAGCATATCGCAGGAATTCGCCCAATATCGACGAATTTCGACGTTTTTCGAAAAGCGACGGGCCGCAGCGGACCGTCGAAGCGGAAAAGCGGGCAGGCCGCGGCAGGCCGTCGAAGCGGAAAAGCGGGCAGGCCGCGGCGGACCGTCGAAGCAGAGTGGATTGCGCGCGGCAACGACAGGGGACGCCTCCATGCGCCGCCTCCATGCGCCGCCTGCATCCGTGGATTCTCCGCTTTCGAGCAACATCGCCTTTACAAAACCGCCCCGGTATCGTAAGATGGATATGCAACAGGGCGCGAACCAGGCCAATATCCGCAGGCAACGGGCCGCAGGCGCGCGCCCGGTTTTTAACAGAACGAAAGGAGCAATCCGTATGGGACTTTTGAAAGCGGCTGCCGGCGCGCTTGGCGGCGTACTGGCGGATCAATGGCGCGAGTATTTTTACTGCGCCACCATGCCGGAACACGTACTGGCCACCCGGGGGGTGAAACGAACCTCATCCCGCAGTTCCAACACCCGCGGCGAAGAAAACATCATTTCCAACGGCTCCGTCATCGCCGTCAACGAGGGCCAGTGCATGATGATCGTCGAGCAGGGCGCCATCGTGGAGTTTTCGGCCGAGCCGGGCGAATTCGTATGGGACAGCTCCACCGAGCCCACGATCTTTTACGGCGGCCTCGGCAAGGGCATCCGCGACAGCTGGCAGACGCTTAAAAAACGGTTTACGGCCGGCGGCGACACCATGAAGGATCAGCGCGTATACTTCTTCAATACCAAAGAGATCGTCGGCAATAAATATGGGACGGCCAATCCCGTGCCCTTCCGGGTGGTGGATCGCAACATCGGACTGGACGTCGATATTGCGATCAAGTGTTTTGGCGAGTACTCCTATAAGCTGACCGATCCCATGCTGTTCTACAAGAATGTCTGCGGCAATATCAGCGCCGACTATACGCGCGACCGCATCGACAGCCAGCTAAAAAGCGAAGTGCTGACGGCGTTGCAACCCGCATTTGCCAAAATCTCGGCCCTGGGCATCCGTTACAGCGCCGTTCCCGGCCATACGGCGGAGCTTGCAGAGGCGCTCAACGAGGCGCTCTCGCAAAAGTGGGGCGCCCTGCGGGGCATCAGCATCGCCTCCATCGGCGTGAGCTCGGTCACGGCCAGCGAAGAGGACGAGGAGATGATCAAGGAGCTGCAGCGCAACGCCGCTCTGCGCGATCCGCGCATGGCCGCCGCGCATCTCGTCGGCGCACAGGCGGAGGCCATGAAATCCGCCGCCGCCAACGAAGGCGGCATGGGCGCCGTCGGCGGGTTCTTTGGCATGAACATGGCGCAAAGCGCCGGCGGCGCGAACGCCCAGAACCTGTTCCAGATGGGACAGCAGCCGCCCGCTCAGCCGGTGCAGCCGTCCCAGCCGGCGCCGGCCGGAAGCTGGGTCTGTTCCTGCGGTACGAAGAATACGGGAAAATTCTGCTCCGAATGCGGCAAGCCGCGCACCGCAGCGCCTCGCTACCGCTGCGACAAATGCGGCTGGGAACCGGCGGACGGGGCGCCACCGCCGAAGTTCTGCCCGGAGTGCGGAGACCGCTTTGACGACGGCGACGTGCGATAGACGGCGCTTCCGCATCGGCGTCATGCGCCGACAAACCAGCATCGCCGCCCGGCCATGGTCGGGCGGCGATGCCTTTTCTGAATTTCCACATGGAACGGCGCACGCAACCGACGCGATTTTGGCAACGCACACTCGCCAAACACACAGGCCGGTCGGCAGCCGCTACCCCGCGATACCCAGCCTCGCGTTTGGAACGAGCGCCTGCAACTGCGCAATCGCGGCGGGGTCCTCCGCCTCCGCAAGCGCCCCCAGCCGGTCGATCAAATCCGGCAGGCCGTCCATGCAGTGCTCGCCATCGTTGAGCGCCATGATCCGTTCGTTTGAGGTGGGCAGCAGGACCTTATCCTCATTGTCGTAGAGCAGTTCTTCATACATCTTCTCGCCTGGCCGCAGACCGGTGTACACGATCTGGATATCCTCATCCGGCCGCAACCCGTGGAAGGCGATGAGCTGCTTTGCAAGGTCCAGGATCTTGACGGGACGCCCCATGTCCAGCACAAAAATCGTATTGGTTCGCTCCTCTGCGTTGGCGTGCAGGATCAGCTGGGCCGCCTCCTCGATGGTCATGAAAAAGCGGACGATATCCGGGTGGGTGATCGTCACCGGCCCGCCGGACTCGATCTGGTGCTCGAGCAGCGGGATCACGCTGCCATGGGAGCCGAGAACGTTCCCAAAACGCACGGCAATGCACTTCATGGGCGTATGCTGCGCATAATACTTCACGAGCAGCTCCGTTACGCGCTTGGTCGTCCCCATCACGTTGGTCGGGTTCACCGCTTTGTCCGTTGAAATCTGTACAAAATGTCCGACGCCGCAGCGGCTTGCCGCCTCCAGCACGTTGCGCGTGCCCAGAATATTGTTCTTGATCGCTTCATAGGGGCTTGTCTCCATCAGCGGGACGTGCTTGTGCGCCGCAGCATGGAACACCACGTCGGGACGATAACGCTCCATCACGAACCGCAGCCGCTCCACGTCCCGGATGCTGCCGATGACAACCTCCACGGGCACATCCTTGCCGTACAGCTCCCGCAGCTCGCATTGCAACTCGTAGGCGCAGTTTTCATAGATATCGAAAACGATGACGGCCTTTGGCGAATATTTGATGACCTGCCGGCAGATTTCAGAGCCGATCGAGCCGCCGCCGCCGGTTACGAGGACGGTACGCCCCTGCAGGCTGTTCAGAATCTTCTCGTTGTTGAGATGTACCTCTTCGCGGAACAGCAGATCGGAAAAGTCCAGCTTGCGGATGGAAACGGTCTCCCCGTCCATGCTCTTTGGCAGATACGACACCATGACCTCGCACCGGGTCTTATGGCAGATCTCGGCGATCTCGCGGAAGCGGCGCCGGCTGATCGACGGGATGGCGAGAACGATGCAGTCGATGGAATACTTTGCGGCAAGGCGCGGAATATCGTCGATCGTGCCGCGCACCTTGCAGCCCAGAATATACTTGCCCTGCTTGGCCGGGTCGTCGTCGACGAACAGGATCGGCCGGCCGTTGAGCGCGCTGCTGGTTTCATACAGGCGGGCGCTGTACCGCCCCGCCTCGCCGGCCCCCGCAATGAGCACGCGTTTGGCGGGGCCGAGCCGGCGCTTTTGTGAGCGCAGCAGGCCGATCACGCGAACCGCAGACCGCACTCCCCCGAAGAAGAGCAGCGCAAGCAGCCCGGCGATCAAAAGCGTCCCCCGGGAAAGGCCCCGGCTGACTTCGCCCGCGATGAGCACCGTCACGCAGGTCGCCGCCGCCGTTGCGACGGCAAGTTTAAGCACATCCCGATATCCGGCCAGTTCCCACAGCGTGGAGTAGGCCCTGCTCAATACGAGCGCAACCAGATGCGCCGGCAACGCAATGGCGACATAACGCCATAACTGCCCCATCTGTGTCGCAGGCACCCTTCCCTCGAACCGGATTTGCAGCGCCAAAACCACCGCCAGCAAAATGACGGCTATGTCAAGCGCAACCATGCCTATCGTCCGCAGAGCATCTTTTACAGGCCCACCACCGGGATAAAGGGAATCCTCTTTCCGTTGATTTGGCATCTTCCGTCCATCCTCACGTCCAGCCTCGCGGTTCGCCAGACGCAATGCCCCGGCGCCTGGTTCCGAAGGGGAGATGCGCTCCTTTGCAGCCCGCGCATGCCGGAATCCAGCAGCATACGGCATATCGCGCGCACGATGTGCCGCTGGCGCAAATAAGCTCGATTATTGGTAGTATAACATGGTTTGATCAGCCGTGCAAGTCGTCCGGCCGCGCTAACCCGTTATCATGTTATGTTTATCGTTCAAATAGGAGAGCGACGCCGGCGGATGGCGGCGCAAATCCCTTTGACATGGAGCAGGGGATTGCGCAATGGAGCAAAGACCCATCTTGCTTCCTGCCCGTTGTCATGGTATGATTCATACAGCCCACTTGTGCGGCGCTCGATCCCCGCCTGCGCAATGCCGCAGCCCGCGGGAGTCCGGCGTTACGGCCATTGCGTCGCGCCAGATCGCACGACGCAGCGCCGCCCGTCTACTTCGATTTTGGGCGCGCGCGATGGCGGGCCGAACTTTTTGCGGACGCGTCGCTCGTCGCCGCTGCGGTTTCATTCCATACAGGGAGGTATCACAACATGGCATTCTGTTCGCAATGTGGAACAAAACTGGACCCGAACGCGCGCTTCTGTCCCAACTGCGGCACGGCCGTAGCAGCCGGCGCCGCGCAACAGCCGTATCGGCAGCCGGAGGGAACATACCGGCAACAGGAGCAGCAACCATACCAGCCGTCGCGCGAATATGCGCCGACGGACGCTTTCCGCACGGCGGAATCTGCGGATGCCCGCGATGTACAGGACAACAAGGGCATGGCCGTACTTGCCTATCTCGGCATTCTCGTATTGATTCCAATCTTTGCGGCAAAGGAATCGCGCTTTGCGCGCTTCCATGCCAACCAGGGCCTCGTACTCCTGCTCTTTGAAATCGGCTTTGGCATCGTCTGCTCCATTTTTGCCGCCATCTTCGCGGCGCTCTTCCTGTTCCGGGCGACGGCGCTTTACGCCGCGCTGATGGTCCTCCTCGCCATGGGGGGCGGCATCTTCTTCCTCGTTCTGCTGATTCTCGGCATTGTCAACGCCTGCGGCGGGAACTGTCGCCGCCTGCCCGTCATCGGCAAGATCGATATCCTGCGATAAACCGACCGGCTCGGCGGAAAAAGCATATGGCCGGGCGGCGCTTTTGCGCAGCCCGGCCTTTCCTTTCCCGTTCAGTTTCGCGGGCCGCAGCCCCCGTTTACAGCCAGCCGAGCGCAAGCCGCCGGTGCGGGCAGCGCACGCTGCACAGACCGCAACCGTCGCAACGGGAGTTGTCAATTCGAATGAACCCCGCTTCGTCGCGGGAAACAGCGTCATACAGGCAGCCGTTCGCACAAAGGTCGCAACCCACGTCGTCGCAGGGCTCGCGTACGACAACGGTCAACGGCTTGGGCCGGATTTCTTCAAAGGGCATGAGCGACGAAAGCGCCACGCCTCGCACGGCTTCCATGCTTTCATATCCGTGCGACGACAGCCATTCCGACATCCCGTCCAGCACCTCGGTGATGGCCCCGTATCCCCGCAGCTGGATGACCGCCGCAAGCTGTACCGCATCAGCGCCAAGCATGATGTATTCAAGCGCGTTGCGATAGTTGAAAACACCGCCGCAACCGCAAATGCGGAACCGCGTATACTGCCGCAACGCCGCTGTCGTCGCCAGCGCTGCCGGGCGGATGTTCTCGCCGCTGTAACCGCCATAGGTGGGCATCAGCGCGCGCCGGCGCTCGATGTCCACGCCGGAAAGGCCCTTGAGCGCGTCGATGGCGCTGACGATGCGCACGCCCGCCCGATAGATCGAGTCGGTGATCTCCGGGGAATTGCCGACCTCGTAGGACAGCTTGACGAGGACGGGGATGCTGACGGCGTTTACAACCGCCTGCGCGTACTCGTGCAGATGCGGCGTATGATAACGCAGGGACTGGTTCCGCGTGCCGATCGGCGCCGACACGCTGATCTCCACCGCATCCGCGCCCATGCGCTCCGCCCGGGAAGCGAGATAGGACAGCTCCGAAGCGGAGCTTCCCCAGATGCTGACGATGAGCTTGCAGTCGCCCCGGTCGAGCGTCTCCAGCTCCGTTTCCCATTGCTCCAGAAGGATATCGGAAAACAATTTGGTATTGAACAGCTGACCGTTGCCGCCCATGTACATGCGAGGGCTCAGATTTGCGTTGGTCTCAAGCGACAGCGTCTCCGTAATGACCGCGCCTGCGCCCGCATCGATACAGCGGCGAATGGACGCCGCGTTGCGCGCCCAGGGGCCGGCGGCGACCATAACCGGATTTTTAAGCTGCAGTTCACCCAGGTTGACCGAAAGATCCATCAGATGCCTCCTCAATCGAACAGTTCGTAAATATGTTTCCGGTTCCCGCAGGACCGGCGAATCTTCAGCTTCGGCTGCAGCACGACCTCCTGTGGCGCCGCGCTCTCAACATCGTCGCCCTCGATCTTGTCGAACAGCATGCGAGCCGCCAGCATGCCGAGCCGGGTGGAGGGCTGCTCCATTCCGGTGATCGCGGGGGAAACGATGGCGCACATCGACGAATCGGCCAGTGTTGCCAGCGCCAGCCTGTCCGGCACGGGGACGCCGAGGTCCTCGGCGGCCTTCAGCACGCCGAACGCCTGGCAATCGCTGAACGCGATCAATGCGCGCGGCGGCTCCTCCTTCCCGCGCAAAATGCGGTGCCCGGCGTTATAGCCGTCCTGGATGGTGCTCCGGCAGGCATGAACGCTCAGGTGCGCATCGGCGCCGCGCAATGCGCGGCGGCAGCCCGTCTCGATCTGCTCCGCCTCCAGGTGCAGTTTGTCGTCCAGCAGGAGCGCAAGCGACGCGTGGCCGAGCGACAGCAGGTGCTGCGTCAGTCGGAACGCGCCCTCCTCGTGATCGATATAGCACATCGTATCGAACCCGGCGTCGCGGTTGCGCCCGACGTGTACGCACGGGATGCCACGGGCCAGAAACGGCGCAAGCTGCGCGCGATTCAGCGACGACGGCGCAAAGATCACGCCGTCGATATGACGCGTATGCACCATTTCCAGATATTCGAGTTCGAGAGCCGGATCATTGCCCGTATGGCAGAAGATTACGGCATACTGCTTGTTGCGCGTCACGGTTTCCACGCCGGAAATCAGTTGTTGGAACTGATGCAGCTCCACGTTCGGCACGAGCAGCGCGATGGTATTCGTGCGGCCGAGGTTCAGCCCGCGGGCGAACCAGTTGGGCGTGTAGTTGCACGCCTTCATCACCGACAGGACATGCTCCCGCGTCTCCGGCAGCACCTGCTCGGGATGGTTCAGCACCCGCGATATGGTCGCTACGGATACCCCCGCCGCCTTTGCAATCTCCTTGATGTTCAAATGCGTTCCTCCCCATAGAAATGCCGCTTTTCCCCTTTGTATATCTGGATTATATCATAGCGACAACCGCACGGCAAGGCGCTGTCGAACGGGCGCGCATCCGCGCACGCCACACAGAAATTGGGTTCGGAATCCTGCCGAAACGCGTGGTTTTTTTGACGTCTTGCCGCCATTCCCCCGTCTAATTGTTAAGCAAAATCAAAATTTATGTGTCTTTTTTAATTGACATATCCGTGATCTTCCTGTATTATAAATATATTCCAGATGTATCCGGTTACATCAGCGGCGTTTCGTACACTTCATTTTCCGGGACATCTCAATATCTCCAAACCAAATCTGACAGGGAGGTTAAAGCATGGAACAGGTAAAGAACCAACACGTGGATCCAGACTATTCATTAGAAGTCGTTCCGCAATCGGCACGCAAGGGAGCAGGCGCGATGTTCGTCATCATGATGGGCTTCACGTTCTTCTCCGCCAGCATGAGCGCCGGCGCCAAGATGGCAAACGGCATGGACCTGTGGACGTTCCTGTGGGCGCTGATCATCGGTAGTATCTTCCTCGGCATCTACACGGGCCTGCTCGCCTGGATCGGCGGCGACACCGGCCTGTCCTTCGACCTGCTGGCGCACCGCTCGTTCGGCACGGTCGGCTCCTACCTGCCCTCGGTGCTCATCGCCGTCACGCAGATCGGCTGGTTCGGCGTCGGCGCGGCGATGTTCGCCTACCCGGTGGCCACGACGTTCGGCATCGACCACCTGCTGTGGGTGCTGATCATCGCCTGCGGCGCGTGTATGACCACATCCGCCTACTTCGGCGTGAAGGGCATTGAGATCGTCAGCTGGGTCTCCGTGCCGCTGATCGCCGTGCTGGGCATCTACTCGATGGTCACGGCGGTCATCGACGGCGGCGGCCTCGTCACGATCTTTGAAAAGTCCACCGGCACCATGACGCTGCTGGGCGGCGTGGCGGCGGTCATCGGCTCGTTCATCAGCGGCGGCACGGCCACGCCGAACTTCGCGCGCTTTGGCCGGACGAAGCTCAGCGTCACGGTGGTGACGGTCATCGCGTTCACCATCGGCAACATGCTGATGTTCTGCTTCGGCGCGGTCGGCGGCGCGTACACGGGCAAGGACGACATCTTCTACGTCATGATCGCGCAGGGCCTGGCCATCCCGGCCATCATCGTGCTCGGCGCGAACATCTGGACCACGAACGACAACGCGCTCTACACCGGCAGCCTCGGCCTGTCGAACATCACCAAGGTGCGCAAGCGCCCGATGGTCATCGTCTCCGGCGTGCTCGGCACGGCGCTGGCCGTGTGGCTGTACAACAACTTTGTCAGCTGGCTGAACTTCCTCAACGCGACGCTGCCGCCCATCGGCATGATCATCATGATGGACTATCTCATGCATCGCGCCAGCTACAAGGAGGGTACCGTGGTCGAGCGCAAGGTCAACTGGGGCGCCATCGCCGGCGTGGTCGCCGGCGCGATCGTCGGCAACCTGACCGGCGGCACGATCATCCCCACGTTCAGCTGGGGCATCTCGGCCGTCAACGCCATGGTCGTGGCGGGCGTGATCTACTTCCTGGTCGACAAGTTCGTCTACAAGGGCAATACCGGCGTCGCCACAGCGGAGTAACCACGCGCGATACCGCGCATTGCGGGCCGGAGGGACTTTCCCCTCCGGTCCGTTTTTTTCGCGCTCCCGCCTTCCTCTTTCGCCCCGGGATTTCGCGGTCGTCCCGGGCCTTGCGCGGCAGCGCTTGCCCGGAGGGTAGATCCATGATATGATATTCATACTGGTCGCATAGATATTGGATATCGCTGCCGCAACCGGCGCCGGGAATCTGCGCCGGCTTCCAGGCCGTTTTGGGGAAGCTGATGGCGCCGGTAGCGGCCCTCCGGACGTCCAAGGCGGCAAAACCATGAGATTGGCGGGACAGAAATGAACCGGAAGCTGCTTGAGAAAATCAAGGAATCGCTCTCCTCGGTGCTGCCGGTTACCGGGATTGTCATTCTGATCCATCTGCTACTCTCCCCCATGCCCGGCGGCACGTTTGCGCTCTTTCTGATTGGGGCGGTACTGTTGGTGCTCGGGATGGGGCTGTTCACGCTCGGCGCCGACCTGTCCATGATGCCGATGGGCGAGCGGGTTGGCGCGCACCTGACCAAATCCAAAAAACTTTCCATACTGATACCGGTCTGTTTCCTCATCGGCGCGCTCATCACGATCGCGGAGCCGGATCTTACCGTGCTTGCCGGACAGGTGCCGACGGTGCCGGACGCGGTGCTCATACTGACGGTGGCGGTCGGCGTTGGCCTGTTTCTTGTGCTCGCGCTGCTGCGCATCATCTTTCGTAAATCGTTGCAACTGCTCCTGTTCGTATTTTACGGGCTGGTGTTCGTGCTGGCGGCGTTCACGCCGGAGGAATCCCTCGCCGCCGCGTTCGACTCCGGCGGCGTAACGACAGGACCGATCACCGTGCCGTTCATCATGGCGCTGGGCATCGGCGTCGCCGCCGTCCGCGGCGGCAACAGCGCGCAGGACGACAGCTTTGGCCTGGTCACGATGTGCAGCATCGGCCCGGTTCTGTCGATGCTCTTGCTCGGCATGTTTTACAACGCCGGCACAGGGGGCCATACGTCCGTTGAGGCGCACAACCCCTCCGGCATCGGGGAAATCCTGGCGCTCTTTGGGCAGGCAATTCCGGAGTACCTGGCCGATGTGGCGCTGGCGCTGCTGCCGGTGGTGTTGTTTTTCCTCGTGTTCCAGATTCTGTTCCTGCGCCTGTCGCGCAAGCGCCTGCTCAAGATGGGGGTCGGCCTGCTGTACACCTTTGTGGGACTCGTGCTGTTCCTCACGGGCGTCAACGTCGGGTTCCTGCCGGCCGGGTATGCGCTGGGCAGCCGCCTTGGCGCCACCGCCGCCGGCTGGATCATTCCCATCGGCATGGCGATGGGCTTTTTCGTCGTCATGGCGGAGCCGGCGGTGCACGTGCTCAACAAGCAGGTGGAGGAGATCACCGTCGGCGCCATTTCGCAGCGCGCCATGTTGCTGAGCCTGTCCGTCGGCGTCGCCGTCTCCATCGGCATCGCCATGCTGCGCGTGGTGGCCGGCGTTTCCATCTGGTATTTCCTGCTCGGCGGGTATGCCGTTGCGCTTGGGCTTTCGTTTTTTGTGCCGAAAATTTTTACCGCCGTTGCATTCGACTCCGGCGGCGTGGCCTCCGGACCCATGACCGCCGCCTTCATGCTGCCCTTTGCCATGGGCGCCTGCGACGCGCTGGGCGGCAATATCCTGACCGATGCGTTCGGCCTCGTTGCGATGGTAGCCATGACCCCGCTCATCACAATCCAGCTGCTCGGCGTGCTGTACAGCATCAAGCTGCGGCGCACCGTGCAGGCGGCCGGACCGGAGGCCGAACAGATCGAAATATTTGAATTCCCGGTGGAGGTGGCCTGATATGGAAAAGGCGATCGAACCCATCAAGCTGATCGTGTGCATCATCGAGCGCGGCAAGGCAGAACGCATCACCGGGCTATGCCTGCAGGAACGCATTGCGTTCCACCTGACGCTACATGGATACGGCACGGCCGACTCCGCCGTGCTCGACTACCTCGGCCTTGGAGAAACCGAAAAGGACGTGGTGCTCATGTGTATCCGCGAAAGCGCGGCGGACGGCTTCCTGCGCCGTCTGTCGGTTGAACTGCACCTCAACCGGCCCGGCCAGGGCATCGCCTTCAGCATTCCGCTTTCGAGCGTGGCCGAGCGCCGCACGCTTGCGTTGCTCTCCGGATTTTCCGGCTGAACGCGCACCGTGCCACAACATTCGACAGAAAGGAAAGCTCCGCGTTGCGGAGCGCTGGCAAGACCATGCGACATGAATTGATTCTGACCATCATCAATCGTGGCTATGCCGACCTCGTCATGGATGCGGCCAAGAACGCCGGCGCATCCGGCGGTACGATCGTCCATGCGCGCGGCACCGGCATCCACGAGGCGGAAAAGTTCTTTGGCATCATCGTGCAGCCGGAAAAGGAGATTGTGCTCATCCTCACCGAGCGCGAAAAAAAGAACGAGATCATGACCGCCATCTGTACGCATGCCGACCTGAAGGTGGCCGGCAATGGCATCTGCTTTTCGCTCCCGGTCGATCAGGTCATGGGGCTGACGGCGCCGCCCGATCTGTCGGCATCCGCACCGCAGCCGGAACCCGCCGGGGACGGTGCACCACGGGAGGCGGCCGATGGGCAAGGGGAGCCGGCCGGGCAGGCGGCTGCCGATGCGCCGGCCGAATCCGGCGACGCGCAGGCGCAGCCTTCGGACGGCGGGCCGGTCCCGACGTCCGACGGGAATTGAAACACGACTGACGAGCAAAATGGGCCGCCGCAGACTTGTTCTGGCGGCCCAAAACAACGGGGCGCCGCCGGCGCGTCGGAAGGCCATGGCCGGCGACATCGGGCTTACAATCACACAGATGGGAGAGATGATGTATGGAAACGAAAGATACAACGGGAGCCGTTGCGTCCGCGGCGCTCACCGCGCTCACGCAGGCCACGGGCGAAGCGGGAGGCGATAACGCGCGACTGCTTGCCGAAATCCGCGACCTGCTCCTTGCGCAGAATGCGCAAAAGAAGCGCCAGCTTCTGCTGCTTCGCATCTGCGCCGCCGCCGTTGCGGTGCTGGCGCTCTCCGCCGTGGTATTTGCCGCAGTTCTGCTGCCAAAAGCGGCGGATACGCTCGCCCGTGCCGATGCGGCCATTGCCGCACTGGACATGGAGCAGGTGGATAAGGTCATCGCCGAGCTGGAGCAGGTCGCCGGCGAAAGCCTCGCCATCGCAAAGAGTGCCGGCAATGTATTGTCCAGGGTCGACGAGCTGGACTTCGCCGCGCTCAACGACTCGATCGAAGATCTGAACGTCGCCGTCAAGAAGCTCTCCGACCTGAACGTCAGCCAGCTCAACGAGGCGATCGGCAACTTAAACGACACCGTGGAACCGATGGCGAACTTCTTCTCCGCCTTCCGATAAGACGCCCGCCATCGCCCGGCAGGCGCTCAGGCGCGCAAGGCGCCGCGATCCTCCCGCATGAAGAACAGGCCGGCGCACATGATGACCGCATACAGCGCCAGATACCATGCCGCGGCGACGCCGTGCGCCACCGCCGCCGCATATACCATGAACAGCGAACAGGCGATGGACACCAGCGGCATGACGAACCGTTTGAACGCGCTCATGCCCTTTTCCCGCCGCATGAACAGGATAAAGATCGGAATGTACATGGCATAAATTGTGATGATCGGCAGCTCGGAGGAGTCAAACGTCACCGGGCCGAACCAGGACGAGGGCGCAAGGTTCGCGCCGAAGAAGTATACAAGCCAGAATGCGCACAACAGCAGGCCCAGTATCGCAGAATTGGTCGGCATGTTCGTCGCCGGGTCCACCTGCCTGAACAGCGCCGGCTGCGGCCCGCGGCCGCGCACCGCAAGCGCATATGCCCCGCGCGTGGCGCCGAGCATCAGCCCGTTGAGCGTTCCAAGGCAGGAAATGACGATGAATACGCCGAGCAACGTGCCGCCTACGTTTGAAAACACATGGACGAACGCCTCGCGTGCGCCGGCCTCGCCGCTGGCCATGAGCTCGAGCTTGCCGATGCCGCCGTTCAGGCCGATATAGTAAAGGATATAGACGGCGGCAACGATCAGCGTGCCGATGACCAGCGCGCGCGGCAGATTCTTTTTGGAATCGCGCAGTTCGGCGTTGATGCAGGTGGTGATGATCCAGCCCTCATAGGCGAATGCGGTGGCGACGATGGAGGCCAGAAGCGTGCTGGCGCTTGGCGTGTAGGTCTTGCCGGCCGCCTCGAACGCAACGGTGATCTGTTCCGTCGTCAGAGGCGTGGTAAAGTTCTCCACCAGCACGCCGCTTTTCAACCCGGCGATCGTGCCCACAACCGCCATGAGCAGCAGCGGGATGAGCTTGATGACCGTGGTGGAAACCTGCACTCTGCCCGCAATCTTCGGCGACAGCGCGTTGACCGCATAGCTGCCGATGAGAAACAGGCAGCTCAGGCACAGGCACTCGGCCCCGGTGATCGAAAAGCCCAGCAGCACGCACAGATACCGCGCGGAAACCCAGGCGAGCACCGACGTCATGGAGGGATAGTAAATCGTCGTGAGGAACCATGCGACCAGATAGCCGTAACGGGGCCCGACCGTTACCTCCGCGTAATCCACGATGCCGTTGACATAGGAATACTTTGTCGCCATGATGGAGAACGTGTAGGCGCACAGCACCATGATGAGGCCGCCTGCGCCCCACGCCACGATGCCGGTCACGATATCGCCGCCCGTTTTCGTGAGAATTGCCTCGGCCTTGAAGAACACGCCCGAACCGATGACCGTGCCGACGACCATCGCTATGGCGGTCAACAGCCCATACTTCTTATGCAGTTTCTGTTCCAATGAAAGCAACCATCCTGTCCCGTTTGCACGAATTTTGCGAATCAGCGCCGTGTGCGCTGCGCGGTATACGCTATGCACTATACCGCAATGTGCGCCGCTTGTCAAACCGGCAATGGACAGCGGCGGCACAATGGTGGTACAATAAAATATATCTTTCCCGCTCCCCCTCCCCCTCCGACCACGCTTCGAGGAGGCCCTGCCATGCAGCAACTAAACCTGAACGGCCTGCGTCTCGGCGTTTCCAGCGCAGCCACACAGATCGAAGGCGGCGACGTGGGCCATTCCTGGGCGGAATGGGCGCGCCGTGGTCATATCCGCGACGGCGCCTCTCCCGCCCGTGCCAACGACCATTACCGCCGTTTCCCCGAGGACGCCTCGCTGATGCAGTCGCTCGGCATCCGGCACTACCGGCTCGGCGTGGAGTGGGCGCGGATCGAGCCGGAGCCGGGCCGTTTCAACGAAGCGGCCATCGAGCACTACCGGGCCGAGCTCAGCGACCTGCGCGCGCGCGGCATCGAGCCGCTCGTTACGCTGCATCACTTCACCAATCCCATGTGGTTCGAGCGGATGGGCGCGTTTGAACGCGCAGAAAACCTGCCGCACTTTTTGCGCTTTGCCGAACATGTGGTGCGTGCGTTTGGCGACCTTGCCGTCGAATACATCACGATCAACGAGCCGAACGTCTATGCTGTCAACGGGTATTTTTTCGGTCTTTGGCCGCCGGGCGTTACGTCGCTTCGACGCACGCTGCGCGTGATGTCCGTCCTGACGGCGGCGCACCTTTCCTGCTATGGGATGATTCACCGCGTGCGGGCGGAGCTGGGACTCGCCGGCACAAAGGTCGCCTTCGCCAACCATCTGCGCGTATTCGCCCCCGCAAGGGAAGCAAGCCCGCTGCACCGCGCTTTTGCGTCCATAGCAGACCGGTTTTTCCAGGGAAGCCTGTCCGTGGCCATGACGACAGGGCGGGTTGCTTTTCCCCTCAGGCGGATATCGCGCCTGCCCGTGGGCCGCTACTGCGATTTCCATGCCGTCAACTACTACACGCGCTCGACCGTATCGGGTCTTGCCGACGGGGTACGCGCAGGCGCGCCGGTCAACGACCTCGGCTGGGAGATCTATCCTGCCGGCATCGTTCAATGCGCCGCGCGGATGCACGCGCTTTGTCCGCTGCCCATCTATATCACCGAAAACGGCGTCTGCGACAACCAGGACGCCTATCGCTGCCGCTATATCTATGAGCACCTCAAGGCGCTGCTGGAAAGCGGGCTGCCGGTAGAGCGATACTATCACTGGTGTTTTACCGACAACTTTGAATGGGCGGAGGGCGAGAGCGCGCGCTTCGGGCTTGTCCATGTGGACTATGATACGCAGGCCCGCACCGTCAAGCGCAGCGGCCGGTTTTTCGCCGCCATGATCGCAGCCGGCGGCGTGGATGCGGCTTTGTATGACGCCTACGTAAAACCATGCACCTATCCCACCAACGGAGGCGGCCGATGATCTCTGCAGAGGACGGCGTATTCCGCCTGACGGCAGATGCGCTCAGCTACTGGTTCCGGGTGACCAAATTCGGGCATCTGGAACATATCCACTTTGGCGCCAGGCTCGCCGACCAGGCGGTCGAGCCGCTCCTGCACAAGCGGACAGCCGTGCTGGGCAGCAGCGTGCTGTACGATGCGAGCGACCCCACCTACTGCCTCGACACGCTGTGCCTCGAATGGTCCGGCATCGGTCGCGGGGACTACCGGATCACGCCGGCCGAGCTGTTCATGCCGGACGGGACGTTCACGGCGGATTTTCAATACGTGTCGCATCGCATTTTCGACGGGCCGTGCGCCCCGGAGGCGCTGCCGGGAGCCACCGGCACGGCGCAGGAATGCCAGACGCTCACGGTGCTCCTTCTGGACAGTTCAAACCACGTGGAGCTGACCCTCTACTATACGGTCTATCCGGCCTGCAACGTGATCACCAGGCGGACGGTGCTGCGCAACCTGAACGAGCGGCCGTGTACCATTCGAAAACTGATGAGCCTGTCGGTCGATCTGCCAAACCGCGGCTTTTCGCTGGCGACGTTCGACGGCGGCTGGATCAAGGAAGCGCATCGCCACGACCGCGAGCTCCAATACGGCACATACTCGTTCGGCTCCACAACCGGGGCAAGCAGCAACCGTCACAACCCGGGCTTCCTTCTCTTTGCGCGGGATGCGGGCGAGGCGCATGGCGCCGTGTACGGTTTCAACCTGATCTACAGCGGAAACCACATCGGCCTTGTGGAACGGGCGCACCACGACCTCCTGCGCGTGCAGACGGGCATCCATCCACAGGGGTTTTCCTGGACGCTCGGGCAGGGCGAAAGCTTTGAAACGCCGGAAGCGGTGATGACGTTCAGCGACCGCGGGTTTAACGGTACCAGCGCCCATTTCCATGACTTTGTGAATCGCCATATCGTACGCGGTCCCTGGCGGGATCAGGTGCGCCCGGTGCTGTACAACGGGTGGGAAGCCTGCTTTTTTCGTTTCCGCCGCAGGAAACTCCTGAAGCTGGCACAGGAGGCAAAGCGTCTTGGGATCGGCCTGTTTGTGCTGGATGACGGCTGGTTCGGCGCGCGCAACAACGACCATGCCGGGCTTGGCGATTATACCGTCAACCGGAAGAAGCTTCCGGGCGGGCTTGCGCCGCTTTCCCGCGCGCTGGGGCGGCGCGGCCTGGCCTTCGGGCTCTGGTTTGAACCGGAGATGGTCAACCAGGACAGCGACCTGTTTCGCGCCCATCCGGAATACGCCGTGAGCACGCCCGGCAAGCAGCCGACGCTCGGCCGCAACCAGCTCGTCCTCGATCTTACGAACCCGGAGGTGCGCGATTATATCGTCCGTTCCGTCGGCGGCGTGCTCGACGGAGCGGACATCCGCTACGTCAAATGGGACATGAACCGGCATATCAGCGACGCCTACTCCCCCTGCCTTTCTGAACAGGGGCGCTTTCATCACGCATACATCCTTGGCCTGTATGATGTTCTGCGCCGCATCTTTGGCCCGCGGCCACACATCCTGCTGGAGAGCTGCAGCAGCGGCGGCAACCGTTTCGACCTGGGGATGCTCTGCTTTTCTCCCCAGATCTGGGTGTCGGACGACACCGATCCCATCGAACGCCTGTCCATCCAGCAGGGCTTGTCGTACCTCTATCCGCTCTCCACGATGGGCGCGCATGTGTCGGACGCCCCGCACCAGCAGACGCTCCGCGATACGCCCCTGCCCACGCGCTTTCATGCCGCAGCGTTCGGCTGCCTCGGCTACGAGATGGATCTGCGCCTGCTTTCGCCTGCGGAGAAGCGGGAGATCCGTTCGCAGATCGCCTTCTACCGGGCGCATGCGCGCACGCTCCAGTTCGGTCGCTTTTACCGCGGCGTCCCGGAGCGCGACGGACAGGTGCGCTGGACATGCGTCGCGCAAGACGGCAGCGAAGCGGTAACCGCGCTGTTCCAGATCCGTGCGCACGCCTCTCCCCCGTTCGACCGGCTTCGCGTTCCCGGCCTTTCGCCGGAAGCCGCGTATCTCGTGACGACCCGGCCGCAGCACATCGCCATCCGGCGCTTTGGCGGGCTGGTCAAGCATCTGCTGCCGTTTTCCCCGCGGCCGGACGGGCTTTTGCTGCGCATCGCCAACCGTCTCTACGCCCTGCCGGACTGTGTGGAGGAATACCGCGTACACGGCGATGCGCTCGCATCCGGCATCCTGCTCAACAACCAGTTCACCGGCAGTTATTATAACCGACAGACCCGCCTGTTGGGCGACTACGGCTCCAACCTGTATCTGATATGCAAACTTGGGAATGAGGAGGCAACCGCATGAATCCCATCGACCGTCGCAACAAATACTGCTTTGGACTCGGCACCATCGGGCGCGACATGTTCTACTCGATGGTCAGCATGTTCCTGACGCAATACTATCTGATCGAAGTATTGAGTATCCCCGACGCGACGATGTGGTGGATCACCGCAGTGATCGTCGTGTTGCGCGTATTTGACGCGCTCAACGACCCCATCATGGGCGTGCTGGTGGACAATACGCGCTCGCGCTACGGCAAATTCAAGCCCTGGATCCTCGGCGGAGCGCTGCTTGGCGCCGTCTTCATGGTGCTGATGTTCTCCGATCTCGGGCTGACGGGCGCGCCCTACGTCGTCATGCTCGGCGTATGCTATCTGTTCTGGGACGTGACCTACGGCGCCAACGACATCGCCTACTGGTCGATGCTCCCGGCGCTGACGACCGACCAGAAGGAGCGCGAGCGCATGGGCGCCTTTGCGCGCATCTGCGCCAACATCGGCATGTTTGCCGTTGTCGTCGGTATCCAGCCGATCACGAGCGCGATCGGCGCAGCCATCGGCAATCTGCCAAAGGCCTGGACGCTGTTCGCCGTGGTTGTGGCGGCGCTGATGATCCTCATTCAGCTCGTCACGATCTTTGGCGTAAAGGAGCATCGCGGCACGTTCAAGCAGGAGGAGCATACGCGCCTGCGGGACATCTTCCACGTCATCTTCGGCAACGATCAGCTCCGCTGTACGGCCATCGCCATGGCGCTGTTCATGATCGGTTATTCCACGACCACGAGCTTCGGGCTGCTGTTCTTCAAATACGTGTACCGGGACGAGGGGATGTACTCCATATTCGCCGCCATCCTCGGCGTAACGCAGCTCGCTGCGCTGGCCGTCTTCCCCCAGTTCTCCAAGCGTTTCACGCGGCGGCAGCTCTACACCGGGTCCACGGCCATCGTGGCGCTTGGCTATCTGATCTTTTTCTTCTCGCCGAACAACATGCTCTTTATCGGCGTATCTGGCGTGCTGCTGTTTGCCGGGCAGGCGTTCATCCAACTGCTCATGCTGATGTTCCTCGCAGATACCATCGAGTACGGCCAGTGGCGCACCGGCAAGCGCAACGAGAGCGTGATCTTTTCCGCGCAGCCGGTCATCAACAAGCTCGGCAGCGCCGTGGCAAGCGGCGTGGTCCTCGCCACATCGATCCTTTCCGGCATCAACGCCGCCGCCACGCCGGACGACGTGACCGAAGGGGGGCTGATGCTGCTCAAGATCGCCATGCTCGCGCTGCCGCTTCTGTGCATCGCCGCAGGGTATTTTATCTATCGCTTCCGTTACAAAATCGACGCCGACTTTTACCAGAAAATCCTGTCGGATCTGCGCGCGCGCGGCGATATCCGGCAGGAAGATCCCGACGAGCATTGACGGGCGATTCAAAACTTGCTACCATATAAAATATACCAAATTCATGAACGACTAAGGATGAACTGTTATGGAAAAGAAGATCCTGCTCAGCGCCGATACCCCCTGCGACATCGGCGCGGAATTGAAGGAGAGATATCAGGTCTCGCTGTACCCGCTGCACATCCTGCTCGGGGGACAGCAGTACACCGACGGACAGGACATCCGTCCGGAGGACCTATACCGGGCCTGGTACGACCGCAGGGAACTGCCAAAGACGGCCGCCATCAACCCGGAGGAATACGCCGCCTATTTTCGCCCGTTCGTGGAGCAGGGGTATGAAGTGCTCCATATTTCCCTCGGCTCCGGCCTCTCCAGCTCGTTCCAGAACGCCAGCATCGCCGCGTCGTCGCTGGAGGGCGTACACGTGGTCGACTCGCGCAACCTCTCCACCGGCTTTGGCCACGTCGTGTGCGAAGCCGGCGAGCGCATCCGCGCCGGTATGCCGGTCGAACAGATCGTTTCAGAGCTCGAAACGCTCATTCCCTGTGTACACGCCAGTTTCGTGCTCGACACGCTGGAGTTCCTGCACGCAAGCGGCCGCTGCTCCTCGCTTGCGCACATCAGCGCCAACCTGCTCAACCTCAAGCCCGGCATCGAGGTGCAGGTGGCCGAAGGCGGGCGGATGAGCGTCGGCAAAAAATACGTCGGCAAGCTCCCGCGCGTGCTCAAAAAGTATGTAGCCGATCAAATCGCCGACAGGGACGACCTGCTGCTCGACCGGGTGTTCGTCACCCATTCCGGCATGGACCTGGCGTTTGTGGAGGAGATCCGCGATCTCGTGCTCTCGTTGCAGCCCTTTCGCGAGGCGTTCATCACGCAGGCGAGCTGCACCATCAGCGCGCACTGCGGGCCGAATACGCTCGGCGTGTTGTTCATTACAAAACCGAAGTAATCCGTGCGCGGGCGAGCGCAGGGTACGGCAGGGGCCGTGGACGTCCGGCGACGTCTACGGCCCCTTGCAATTCCCTCGATCCCCTCTTTCATGCGGACGGGCGCGACACGTCAGTCCCCCCGCGCCTCCGACGGCGAAGGTTGTCCGTATGTCTCAAACCGCGCGCGCACGTCCGCAAGCTGTTCTCCGTCGAGCAGCGGTGCGCCGCCGAGCAGTTCCGTGCGATAATACAGTTCCGCAACGAACTCGATCTGTTCCGCCGTATCGAACGCGCGCGCAATTTCTGGCCCGCCGCACAGCAGCCCATGCCCGCCCAGCAGCACGGCGTTCGCATCCCGCATCGCCTCCGCCGCCGTCTCCGCCAGCTCCGCAGAACCGAACGGCAAATACGGGATGCAGGGCACCGTCCCGCCCGCATACCCGATGAGATAGTGTACCGGCGGCAGCGGGCGGCGCAGGCAGGCCACCACCGTCGCAAAGGTGGAATGCGTATGCACGACGGCGCCAAGATCCGCCCGGCTGCGGTAACACGCAAGGTGCATCCCGCTCTCGCTCGACGGGCGAAACGCGCCCTGCACGACGGCGCCCGCAAGATCCAGCACCACGACGTCCTCCGGGCGCATCCGGTCATACGCCACGCCGCTCGGCGTGACGGCCACCCGGTCGCCGCGCCGGATGCTGACGTTGCCGCCCGCGCCGCGCGTCAGCCCGCGTTTTGCCATCAACTGCGCGTAGCGCACCACGAGCGCCCGTTCCTCGGCAAGCAACATATCTTCTTCCCCTCCTCGTTACCTGGCAAACAGCCGTTGCAGGCTGTCCTCATACGGCGGGCGGCAGATGCCCTTTTCCGTCACGATGGCCGTGATGAGGCTGTGGTCCGTCACGTCGAACGCCGGATTGTAACAGCGCACCCCGGCTGGCGCCATCGGCTCCCTATAGAACTTCTCGCGGATTTCCGATTCCGGGCGCTGCTCGATCTCGATATCCTGCCCGCCCGCACAGGCCATGTCGATCGTGGAGGTTGGGCCGAGCACATAGAACGGCACGCCATAGTAGCGCGCAAGGATCGCCACGGAACTCGTGCCGATCTTGTTGGCCGTGTCGCCGTTGGCTGCGACGCGGTCACAGCCGACAAAGCAGGCGTTGACCCACCCGTTCTTCATGACGACGCCGGCCATGTTGTCGCAGATGAGCGTCACATCCACGCCGGCCCGGCTGAGCTCGTAGCTGGTCAGCCGCGCGCCCTGCAGCAGCGGCCGCGTTTCGTCCGCAAAAACGCGGATGTGCATGCCGCGCTCGCGGGCCAGAAAGAACGGACCCTGCGCCGTGCCGTAGCGGGAGGTGGCCAGCGGGCCGGCGTTGCAGTGGGTGAGCACGCCGTCGCCGTCGTGCAGGAGCGAAAGACCATATTCGGAAATGCTGCGGCACATGGCGATATCTTCCGCATGGATCGCCTCGCACTCCCGCCGCAGGCACGCAAGCAGCGCCGCACGTCCCTCCGAAGCATGCGCCCGCGCTACGGCCTGCATCCGATCGAGCGCCCAGCGCAGATTGACCGCCGTGGGCCTTGCGCCCGCAAGCCGCCGGCAGTCCTGCTCAAACAGATCGCAGAACGCCTCCGGCGTCCCGTCGGGAATCGTGCGCGCCAGACAGTAGGCGGCATAGCCCGCGCAGATGCCGATTGCCGGCGCGCCGCGCACCTGTAGCGTATAGATGGCGTCATACACTTCCTGTAGCGTGCGAAGGGTTCGGTACACCAACCGGTTCGGCAACTGCGTCTGGTCCACGATCACCACCGCCGTCCCGTCGTCCGACAGGCGAACCCCATCCACATGCGTCACATGCTCAATCCGTTCCATTTCAGAGCCTCCCTCCTGCGGCGGCAGGAAATTCCGCACACACGTCCTTATCTCTCATCATAGGGCAAAGGCGGCGGTTTGACAAGCGAATTTCGCCGTTTGCGCGCATGGCTCAGCCGCGCGGCCGCATCAGGGGGCGAATAGGGCCTTTCGCGGCGTGAATCGCCGGTGCTCCGGCGGTCCGCGTTCCCCTCCGTCCGGGATTTGCATATCCGTGGAAATGGGTGTACAATAGTATGATATTATTGGTGGTATTTGGGGAAAGGAGCGGTTATGGACGCGCCCTATACGGCGTTTGCCGCCGTCTATGACGAGCTGATGCACGATGTGCCGTACGACCGCTGGGCCGGGCGGCTGGATGCGCTGCTGCGCGCCGCCCTCCCCTCTGCCGACGGCGCCGCTCTGGCCGATCTTGCCTGCGGCACGGGCGCGCTGACGGTGCGCCTTGCGGCGCGTGGATACCGCATGACGGGCGTCGATCTGTCCGAGGACATGCTGCGCATCGCGCAGGAAAAGGCGCGCAGAATGGGGCTTGCCATTCCGTTTGTGCGCATGGACCTCGCCGCGCTTTGCCTGCACCGGCCGGTGGATGCGCTCAACTGCGCGTGCGACGGGGTCAACTATCTAACCTCACGGCGGTCGCTGCTCGCCTTTTTCCGGGCGGCGCACGCATCGCTCCGGCCGGGCGGCGTGCTGTTGTTCGATGTATCGACGCGCTATAAGCTCAGCGAGGTGCTCGGGGGGCACTGCTTTGGCGAGGACCTGCCCGTATGCACCTACCTCTGGCGCAACGCCTACGACCCGGAGCGAAAGCTCCTGGAAATGCGGTTGAACGGTTTTTTGCCGCAAGCCGACGGCCGCTACACCCGCTTTGACGAGGTGCATATACAGCGCGCCCATTCCGACCGGGAGCTGCGCAGCGCGCTTGCCGCCTGCGGCTTTGCCGTGGAACAGACGTTCGACGGACTGACGGACGCGGCGCCGACGGAGCGCACGGAACGGGCACAATACGTATGCCGGCGGCTTGGGAGCTGACCGGGGGAGGATGGGATCGCAATGGATGAACTGCTCCATGCCATGATATCCGGCGGGCAGGCCCGCGTAGCGGCGGTCAGCGGCGGCGGGCTCGTCGCCGAAGCACAAAAGCTCCACGGGCTTTCCCGCGTGGCGACGGCCGCGCTCGGCCGGCAACTGATGATGACGGCCATGATGGCCTCCCAGCTCAAAAATGCGGGCGACCGCGTATCCACCATCCTGCGCGGCGACGGCCCGGCGGGCAGCCTCATCTGCACCGGCGCGCCCGGCCCGCTTGTGAAGGGATATGCGACCAATCCTTCCGTCGAACTGCCGCCCACCGCCGCCGGCAAGCTCGATGTGGGCGGTTATGTCGGCCATACGGGAAAGCTGACCGTGGTACGGGATCTGCCCGTCGGGGACCCGTACGTGGGCGTGTGCAGCCTCGTATCCGGAGAGATTGCGGAGGATTTTGCGCAATACTTTACCGTCAGCGAGCAGCAGCCTTCGCTGGTTTATCTCGGCGTGCGCATGGACGCGCAGAGCGGCCGTGTGCGCGCGGCGGGCGGGATGCTCGTACAGCCGATGCCCGGCTGTCCGGATGCGCTGATCGACGCGCTGCAGGCGCGGGCGGCCGGGATTGCTGCGCTCTCGCATCTGCTCGACGAGGGCCGGCCGTTGCAGGCGGCCGTCGAAGAAACGCTTGCCGGGCTTGACCTCGCGGTGGTGGAACGATTTGCTCCCGCGCTGCGGTGCGACTGCTCGCGCGAGCGCGTGGAGCGCGCATTGATCGCTGTCGGCGCCGGCGAGCTGCGCGATATGATCGACCGGGACGGCGGCGCGGAGATCAAATGCCATTTTTGCAACACGGAATATCGCTTTACCGCCGCGCAGCTTGAACAGCTGCTGTCGCAGGCGGGAGAGGACGCGCATGGAAAAGAAGCAGCAGAAAAAGGGTAAAATCCTTTCGTTTCAACAGGATACGGACTTTTTCCTGCGCCGTGGCGCGAAGGAGCTCGACCGGAACGATCTGCTCTCGGCCGTTCAATCCTACCGCAAGGCGTATACTGGCGACCCGACCGACCTGGATTCTTGCCTGGCGCTGGCGGATGTGCTCAACCGGATGGGGCGTTTTGAGGAGAGCAACCGGCTGCTGCTGGTCGATATCTCCATGAACGACCCGGACCCGGAGAGCTATTTCGGTATTGCGAACAACTTTTACCGGTTGTCCGAATTCGACCTTGCGCGGGAGAATCTGGAGATGTATCTCCATCTCGAGCCGGACGGCTACTATGCCTATGACGCAGCGGAATTTCTCGACGTGCTGGCGGACGAGGAGGCGCTGCTGCAATCCGTCGACGCACCGGAACAGGAAACGGCCGAAACGCTGACCGTCGCCGCGCGCGCCCGCCGGGTTGCCGCGCACGGCGATTTTTCCCATGCGCAGGAGCTGCTGGAACTGGCGCTCGCCAAGGCGCCCCGCTCGCCGCTGCTCACGACGACGCTGGCCGCCGTCAGCTTATTTGAAGGCGACGTCACGCGTGCGCTGGAGCTGACCGAACGCATGCTGGCCGCAACGCCGGCCCGGCTGGCCCCGTACTGTAACCGGCTTCTCTTCCTGCTCGCCCTGCGGGGAAACGAAGCGGTAGCGGAGGCGGGGGCGGCGCTCGACGCGCTCGACCCGTCCGCACAGGAGGACGAGGATGGGCTTGCCGCCCTGTCGCTGCTGCAGATCGGGCTTGGCCGCCATGCAGACGCCACCAGAACGCTGCAAAAGCTCATCCAGTTTCAGCCCTATGACCCGCTGGCGCTTCACCGCCTCGGCTACTGCCGCTACCTGCTCGGCGACGCCGACGGGGCGCGCGCCTGTTACCGCCGCCTGCTTACGATCGATCCGGACGATACGGTGGCGCAGTATTATTCCAACGCCTGCCGCCGCCGCTACAACGCGCACACGCATGCAAGATACTGGGGGGTGGAATATCTGGTGCCGCAGGGGGAAGCGCTCCGACGTTTTCAACAGATCAACGCCCTGTTTGCCGAGTCGGAGGATGTTTTTGCGTCCAGGTGGCACGAGGATCGCGCCGCACGCAATCTGGTCGTCTGGGCGCTGACCCTCCCGGGTCAACGGAACAAATCCGCGCTGTTGCGCCGGATTGCCGCCATCGGCGACGCGGATGCGGAGCGCGTTTTGCGGGACTATCTGCTGCGTCCGGAACAACCGGATGCGGCAAGGCGGGAGGCCATGGCGCTGTTGCAGCACATGGGTGCAAAAGAGCCGTACCATGTCTTCTGGAACGACCGGTGGATCAAGGGGTATGTGGATGTCAAACTGCGTCCGCAAAAGCTGCCCACCGCCTATCAGGGGCTGCTGAACCGGATGGAAGCAGGCCTGCTTGAAGCCTGCACGCCCGATGCGATCTTTGAGGCGCTGTGCATCCTGCGCCGCTATCTCGTCGCCTGCGATGGGAAGTTTCCGCGCATCTCGACCAACCAACAGGCGTCCTTTGCCGCGGCGCTCGAATTGCTCGGCCGCCAAAATGCGGGAGAAACGCCCGATCAGGCGGAGATTGCCCGCCGCTACCGCGTATCCCTGCTGCGGTTACACAACGCCGTGAACAAATTCGCCCCGTTCGTCAAGGAGCCATGATGCGTTTTATCGCCACGTGCAAACTCGGCCTTGAATCCACCGTCGCCCGGCAGATGCGGCAGCTCGGCCTTGCCGTGGAGCGCACGGAGGACGCGCGCGTCACGTTCACCGGCGGTTTTGCGGAGATGGCCCGCGCGTTGCTCTGGTTGCGAACGGCTGAGCGGCTGCTGCTTGAAGTGGGCGCGTTCCCCGCGACCACCTTTACCGAACTGTTCGACGGCGTATTTGCGCTTGAGTGGAAGCCGTTTCTTGCGCGCAACGCCCGCATCCACGTCAATGGAAAATCAGCCAAGAGCACGCTCTTCTCCGTTTCCGACTGCCAGAGCATCGTGAAAAAGGCGATTGTGGAAAATCTGAAGGCGGCGTACCGCACGGATACCCTGCCGGAGACAGGGCCGGAGGTGATCGTCGAAGTCGGGCTGCTGCGCGATATGGCTACGCTTGCGCTCGACTGCTGCGGCGCCGGGCTCTCCCGCCGCGGCTACCGCACCTACAACGTTGCGGCGCCGCTGTCCGAAACGCTGGGCGCCGCAGTGGTGACGCTGGCGCGCTATCGCGCCGAACTCCCGTTGATCGATCCCATGTGCGGCTCCGGCACCATGCCCATCGAAGCGGCGATGATCGCGCAAAACCGCGCGCCGGGGCTGGGCCGCGCGTTCGCGGCAGAAGCCTGGCCGTTTGTGGAGCCATCCGTCTGGCGTCTTGCGCGCGAAGAAGCGCACGACAGCATCCGCCCGGTAAAGCTCTCCATTCTCGGCAGCGATGCGGACCCGCGCTGTATCGAGTTGTGCAAACGGCACGCGCGTAAGGCGGGCGTAACGGTGGATTGGGCGGTACGGCCGGTGGAAACGCTTGCCGACGCGCGCACGGGCGGCGTGCTCGTATGCAACCCTCCCTACGGCGAGCGGATGCTCGACCGGCAGGAAGCGGAGCGTCTGTACCGGCGGATGCGCGAACGATTCGACCTGCTGAACGGCTGGTCCGTCAACATCATTACCGCATTTCAGGACTTTGAGCGCGTGTACGGCAAGCGCGCTGTCCAGCGTCGCAAACTCAGCAACGGCGGCATGACCTGCTGTCTGTATCGGTACGCGGAGCGTACCAACGAATGCTCAGGAAAGGAACCCCAGAAAGAATGAAGTATGTCGTATTCCTCGGCGACGGCATGGCGGACGTGCCGGTGCCGGAGTTGAACGGGAAAACGCCGCTCGACGTGGCGGAGCATCCGGGGATGGATCGCATGGCGCGCGACGGCCTGTTCGGGATGGTGCGCACCATCCCGGAAGGCATGAGCCCCGGCAGCGACACCGCCAACCTCGCGGTGTTCGGCTACGATCCCAGAATCTATTATTCCGGCCGCTCGCCGCTTGAAGCCGCGAGCATCGGCATCGAACTGGACGCCGCGGACGTGACGTACCGCTGCAACCTCGTTACGCTGTCGCAGGCGCAATCGCTCGAAGCGTCCGCCATGGTCGATTACAGCGCCGGCGAGATCTCCTCCGCCGAGGCCCGCGAACTGGTTGACGCCGTCAATGCGCGCTTTGCCACGCCGTCGGTGCGCCTCTATCCCGGGGTTTCCTATCGCCAGTGTCTCGTATTGCGCGACGCGCAGACGGGCGCGCAACTCACCCCGCCGCACGATATCTCCGGGCAGGACGTGCGCGGCCGCCTGCCGAGAGGCGAAAACGCACCGCTGCTGCGGGAGATGATGGAGTTTGCATACCGGACGCTCGGCAGCCATCCGATCAACCTTGCGCGGGAGCGCGCGGGCAAGCATCCGGCCAACGCGATCTGGTTCTGGGGCGAGGGGCGGCGGCCGGCACTCGCGCCTTTCCATGAGATGCGCGGCGTGCGGGGCGGGGTCATCTCCGCAGTCGATCTCATCCAGGGCATCGGCAAATGCGCAGGCATGCGCGTCATCCGCGTCGAGGGGGCAACCGGAAACTACCGGACCAACTTTGCCGGCAAGGGGCGCGCCGCCATCGATGCGCTCTCCACCGACTGCGACCTCGTCTACATCCACATCGAAGCGCCCGATGAATGCGGACATCAGTGCCAGATTCGGGAAAAGGTGTATGCCATCGAGCAGATCGACGCCCATATCGTCCGCCCGGTGCTCGCCTATCTGGACGGTACGGGCGATGATTATGCCGCGCTGGTGCTGCCGGACCACCCGACGCCCGTACACCTTCGCACGCATACGGGCGATCCCGTTCCCTTCGCCCTCTATCGCCGCGGCGATCACGCGGGGCGTGCCGGCGTACGTTACACCGAGGACGCCGCGCGGACGACCGGCCTGTTCGAGCCGGAGGGCTTCCGTCTCATGGACAGGCTGCTGGGCGACCGGTAGCCGCCGCCAGAGCATACGACAAAACCGCCGCGACCGGTTATCTGCCGGCACGGCGGTTTGTTCAGGTCCGTCGATATGGCGGCGCCTACCGTTGCTTGATATGCTTGGACAGCAGCGCCAGCGGAATGGCCATATCCTCGTTCTGTACGAGAATATCCGCCGGCGCGCGCAGGTGCGCAGGCGCAAAGTTCCAGATGCCGCGAATGCCGCCCGCCACCATCGCGTCGCATACGGCCTGCGCCTGAGGCGCCGGCACGGTGATGATGCCAAGCTCGATATCGTGCGCGCGGCACCAGGACGAGAGTTCCGCTGCATCCAGGATCGGCTTGCCTTCGATCCGCCTGCCGACGAGCGCCGGATTCTGATCGAACGCCGCGGTGATCTCCACCCCGTAGGCCGGAAAGCCGGGATACGCCAGCAGCGCGCTGCCCAGATGCCCCGCCCCCGCGAGCACGGCCTTGTACGTCTCCGCATAACCGAGATAGTGCTCCACATCGACGACAAGATTGTCCAGCACATAGCCGATCTTCGGACGGCCGCCGATGGAGCTGACCGCCGCAAGATCCTTCCGCACAAGCACGGGGTTGAGGTTCATTTCCTGCGCGATGGTATTGCAGGACACGGTTTCATACCCCTCGGACTGCAGCCGTTTGAGCAGTTGCAGATAGGCGGGCAGACGCTGGAGCGTGGGATTCGGTACCGGCATATTGGACATACAGCCTCCTGTATCGATACATAAATATCGATAATAGAATAACACTCCCTTCCCCCGCCGTCAAGTCCTGTCCACACGAGCCTCCCGGTATGTCAAACGCATCGGCGGCCGCTCCCGTCTGGCCGGGACGGCCGGAGTTCTCCGGGGCGGCGAAAGATCCGGTGCGGCAGCGTGGTTGACGGCGTCGCGCAAGCACGGGCGAATGGAGTATCGATAGTATAGATTATAGCATGTTTGTCCGAAAATGGAACCCTTCTTCGTAAAACAGCGCGCAGGAATCAAATTGCTGCCGGGAAAGCGCCCATCCGGCGTGGTTGGAATTGACAAACCACCCTTTTTTCAGTAGAATCAAGTCAACCGAAATGGTTGCATACTATTTATGTGATGGAGAAGAACATGAAACAGTATCGGGTCGCCGTTGTCGGAGCAACGGGAATGGTCGGCAGGAAATTCCTGCAGGTGCTTGAGGAGCGCAAGCTCCCCGTATCGGAATACTTTTTGTTTGCGTCAAAACGCAGCGCAGGTAGCAAGATGCCCTTCATGGGGCAGGAGTACACCGTGCGCGAACTGACCGACGATGCGTTTGACGGCCTGCACGTGGACATCGCACTGTTCTCGGCGGGCGGCGGTACCTCGCTGCACTTTGCGCCGATCGTCGCCGCCTCCGGCGCCGTGGTCATCGACAATTCGAGCACCTGGCGCATGGACCCCGACGTACCGCTTGTCGTACCCGAGGTAAACCCGGACGCCATCGGCGGTTATCGCAAGAAAGGCATTATCGCCAACCCCAACTGTTCGACCATCCAGGCGATGGTTCCGCTCAAGCCGCTGCACGAGGCATACGGCCTGAAGCGGGTGATCTACTCGACCTACCAGGCCGTGTCCGGCGCCGGCCAGCAGGGCTACCTCGACCTTGAAAACGGGCTCAAGGGCGAGGCGCCGCGCAAGTTCCCACACCCCATCGCGGGCAACTGCCTGCCGCACATCGACGTGTTCCTCGACAACGGATACACCAAGGAGGAACAGAAGATGATCGACGAGACGCGTAAGATCCTCTCGCTGCCCGATCTGGCGGTTACGGCGACGACCGTCCGCGTGCCGGTGTTCCACGGGCACAGCGAGAGCATCAATGTGGAATTCGAACGCCCGTTCGACCTGCAGGAGCTTCGTGCGCTGCTCGAGCGCGCGCCGGGGCTTGTGGTCATGGACGACGTGGCCAACAACGTCTACCCCATGGCCATCACCGCCGCGGACACCGATCCGGTCTATGTGGGCCGTATCCGCCGCGACTTCTCCGTGGCCAACGGCATCAACTTCTGGTGCGTTGCGGACAACATCCGCAAGGGCGCCGCAACGAACGCCGTACAGATCGCGGAAGAACTGATTCGTCAATGGGAGGCGTAAATCATGTCCGTTTTTCAGGGTTCTGCCGTCGCCATCGTCACGCCGTTCCATAACGGCGCAGTCGATTTCACGGCCTTTACCCGCCTGATCGAGTTGCAGATCGCCAGCGGTACGGACGCAATCGTGGTCTGCGGCACAACCGGGGAGTCCGCCACGCTGACCGTGGATGAAAAGCTCTCCGTCATCCAGTTCGTCGTGGAACGTGTGAACGGGCGCGTACCGGTCATCGCCGGGACGGGCGGGAACTGCACCGCTACGGTGATCGAAAACAGCCGCTCGGCCGAGGCCATCGGCGTGGATGCGCTGCTGGTGGTCACTCCGTATTATAACAAGACCACACAGGCGGGGTTGATCGCGCACTACATGGCGGTGGCCGACAGCGTCGATCTGCCGATCATTACCTATAACGTGCCCTCCCGCACGGGGCTCAATATCCTGCCGGCAACGATGGCGGAGCTGCTCAAGCACGAAAACATCGTCGGCACCAAGGAGGCCAGCGGCAACATCGAGCAGATCGTCAACCTGGCCGCCCTCTGCCCGGATTGCGATATCTATGCGGGCAACGACGACCACGTGCTTCCCGTGTTGAGCATCGGCGGCAAGGGCGTCATCTCCACGATTGCAAACGTCATGCCCGACGCGATGCACAGCCTGTGCGAGTCGTTCTTCAAAGGCGACCTCGCCGCTGCGCGCGAAATGCAGATCCAGATGATTCCGCTCTGGCGCGCCGCGTTCTGCGAGGTGAACCCCATCCCGACCAAGGCCATGATGGGCATGATGAAGCTGTGCGAACCGGAGGTTCGATTGCCGCTCGTGCCGCCCTCGGAGGCCAGTCTCCGCCTGATCGAGGATACGCTCCGCGCTTACGAACTGATTTAAACAACCGCAGAAAGGAGCCCTTATGATCCGCATTCTGATCAACGGTATCGGTGGACAGATGGGCCGGGCAATCCTTGAGGCCGCACGCAACCAGAGCGGCCTCTATTGCGTTGTGGCCGGCGTAGACGTGTCCGGCGTCGCCGTCGACGATATTCCCGTATACGGCGCCTGCGCCGAGGTGCGCGAATCGTTCGACGTCATCGTCGACTTCTCCGTACCGGCCGCGCTAACGGGCGTGTTGCGTCTTGCGCGCACGCGGCACACGCCCGCCGTCATCGGCACCACCGGCCTGACCGAACGGCACATGCGCCTGATCGCGGACACCGCTGAACAGGTGCCCGTATTCCAGACCGGGAACATGTCCCTCGGCGTCAATCTGCAGATGGAGCTGATCCGCAACGCAAAGGCCACACTCGGCGCCGGCTTTGATGTGGAAATCATCGAGCGGCATCATCGCCGCAAGATCGACGCGCCGAGCGGGACCGCGCTGATGCTGGCCAGGTGCATTCAGGCGGAGTCCACCGCTGAAAACGAACTGGTGTTCGGCCGCCATGAGACCAACCACCGCCGCACGGACGGCGAAATCGGCATCCACTCCGTGCGCGGCGGCACCATCGTCGGCGAGCACGAGGTGCTTTTCCTTGGCCGGGACGAAGTGCTGGAGATCAATCATCGCGCATACTCCAAACAGGTGTTTGCCGTGGGCGCGCTTCGTGCGGCGGCATACCTGATGCAAAAACAGCGCGGCCTTTACAACATGCAGAACATCGTAACCGAGAGCAACGTGGCCTCGCATGTCACCGCCGTGGAGGAGCAGGCGATCCTCAACCTGTCCGGCCTGCCGGCGGACGGGCGGCTCGTGCGCCGCGTGCTTGCGCTGGTCGCGGAGCAGGGCGTGGTCGTCGATATGATCTCAATGGCGCTACCAGATGGCGCGACCGCCTGCCTCGGGTTTACCGTACCGCAACAGCAGCTCTCCGACGCGCTGAACGCGCTGCTGCCGCTCAAGGGTAGCGCGCCTTTCGACCTGTTCACCGAAAGCGGCGTAACCAAGCTCGTCATCGAGGGGCCGGGCATGGCGCTGCGCACGGGCGTCGCCGCCGAGGTGCTGGGCGTGTTGGAGGACGCTGCCATCGGCGTGCGGCTGATCACCACGAGCGAAACCAAGATTGAGCTTTGTGTGAGCGCCGCGCAGGCCGCGCGCGCCGCCGCGGAGATCCAGCAGCACGTATTGAAACAGTACTGAAGCGCATTCCGCCGGGCCGCGCGAGACCTTCTCCCGCGGCCTTTTTCTACGCCGTCTGGGCGCGGAAGGTCGGCGGCAACGGCGCGTTGGAGCGGGCGGCGCAGCAAAAAATATTGGCACGAACGGTGGCGATTCTTTGCACATCGGGGTAAAACGTGCTATAATGTATACTAAGGTTTTGTGGGCTTTGCCCTGCCTGCCGCCGGGAAATGCCCGGTGGAGCAATCCAGTAAGGAGCAGACTTATGACGATCGACCGGATCATGGAGCAGATCGAGCTGGTGCTCAAACGCGACGACCAGGTGTCGCTGGCCGCCGCGACGACCGCCCAGCTGCACGACGCGCTGGGCCGCGTTGTAATGGATGCGATTGCCGACGACTGGTATGAGAGCCGGCACGCGCACGAGCGCACGAGAGAGGCGTATTATTTCAGCGCGGAATACCTGATGGGCCGCATGGTATACAATAACCTTTTTGCCCTCGGAATCCTGGAGCAGGTGCGACAGGCATTTGCCGATCGCGGGCTTGACCTCAATATGTTTGAAGATATCGAGGACGCCGCGTTGGGCAACGGCGGTTTGGGCCGACTGGCGGCGTGCTTCCTGGACTCCGCTGCAACGATGAACCTTCCGCTGGACGGATATGGCCTGCGCTACAAATACGGCCTGTTCAAACAGACGTTCAAGGACGGCTTTCAAAACGAGGAGGCCGACGACTGGCAGCGGTTCGGCGACCCGTGGAGCCGCCGCCGCGACACGCACGAGGTGACCGTCACCTTTGCAGATCAGACCGTCCGCGCCATCCCCTATGATATGCCCATCATCGGCTACGGCACGCACAACATCGGCACGCTGCGTCTCTGGGAGAGCGCTCCGCTCACGGAGTTTGACTTCAAGCTGTTCAACGATCAGGAATACGCCCTGGCGGTTCTGGAGAAAAACTCGGTGGAGGACATCACGCGCGTGCTCTACCCCAACGATTCCACGCCGGCGGGCAAAAAGCTGCGGCTCAAGCAGCAGTACTTCCTTTCCTCCGCTTCCCTGCAGGACATCCTGTTCCGCTTTAAGCGCGAGGCGCGCCCCATCGAGGAGTTTGCCAAGCATGTGACCATCCAGCTCAACGACACGCATCCCACCGTCAGCGTACCGGAGCTGATCCGCCTGCTCATGCGCGAAGGGCTCGACTTTGAAAAGGCCTTCTGCATTGCTTCGGAAACGTTCAACTACACAAACCATACCATCATGGCCGAGGCGCTGGAAAAATGGGATGTAAACCTCTTCAAGTCCGTGCTGCCGGAGATATTCGATATCATCTATCAGATCAACGCGCGCCTGTGCGGAGAGCTGATGGCGCGCGGCATGGATTGCAGCCGGATGGCCATTATCCAGGGGAACCTGATCCACATGGCCAATCTTGCCGTCTACTGCTCGCGCTTTGTCAACGGCGTGGCCGCCATCCACACGGAGATCCTGAAAAACGATGTGCTCAAGGACTGGTATCAGCTCTACCCGGAACGGTTCCACAACAAGACCAACGGCATCACGCAGCGCCGCTGGCTCGGCCTGTGCAATCCGGAGCTGCTGCACTTCATTGACGAGCGCATCGGCGAGGGTTGCATGCTCGACCTCGACCGTCTCGCGCTGTTGCGGGACCATCTGTCGGACGAGGATGTGCTTGCGTTCAACGCCGTCAAGCTGGAAAAGAAACGCCAGCTCTCCGAGGTGATCGGCAGGCTCGAGGGCGTGACGCTGCCGCCGGAGTTCGTGTTCGACGTGCAGGTCAAGCGCATGCATGAGTACAAGCGCCAACTGCTCAACGCCTTCGCCATCATGGACATCTATTTCGGCATCCGGGACGGCCGGTTACAGGACTTCCCGCCGACGGCGTTCATCTTCGGTGCAAAGGCGGCCCCCGGCTATATCCGCGCCAAGGAGGTCATCAAATACATCAACGAGATCGCCCGGCTGATCAACGGCGACCCCGCCGTGAACGACCGGATGCGCGTGGTGTTCGTCCACAATTACAACTGCTCGTATGCCGAGCACATCATGCCGGCGGCAAACATCTCCGAACAGATCTCCCCTGCGGGGACCGAGGCCTCCGGCACCGGGAACATGAAGCTGATGCTCAACGGCGCCGTGACGCTCGGCACCTACGACGGGGCGAACATCGAAATCGTCCAGCAGGCAGGCGAGGACAACAACTATATCTTTGGCTATCGCGTAGAGGAACTCCATGCGCGCCGCGACAGTTACGACCCGCGCACCATCTACGAATATGAGCCGCGCGTGCGCCGCGTGGTCGATACGCTGATCGACGGCACCGTGTCCGATGACAATACCGGCGCATTCGCCGACCTGCACCGCTCGCTCCTCTATGGTGCGAGCTGGCACCGCCCGGACAACTATTTCATCCTGCTCGAGCTGTTGCCCTATATCGAGCGCAAGCTGCAGGCCATCTACGACACGCGCGACCCGATCGCCTTCGGGCGCAAATGTCTCATCAACGTGGCCTCCGCGGGCAAGTTTTCCTCCGACCGCACCATCCGGCAATATGCGCAGGAGACGTGGTTTATCGAACCCGTGCCGCAGCCGGCGCCCCACAAACTGTTCTGACGCGCGCGCACCGGGCGCAAATCGAAGCGCCGGCACGAGAACCCGTGCCGGCGCTTTTTTCGTATCCTCTCCCCCGCTACCGTTCGCGGGCGAACATGGCGGCAAAATAGCGGATACGCGCCCGATCGACGGACGCAAACTCCCGTTCCGTCATGCGCCACTGCCAGTTGCCGCCGAGCGTGGACGGATGGTTCATCCGCGCCTGCGCACCGAGCGCCAGGAAATCCTGCATCTGCACGATCGTCAGCGCGGCAGGGGATGCAAACAGGCCCCGAATCATGCCGTTTGCCAGCCCCTCCCGCTCCGTCAGATTCAAATAATCCACCGCATAGCCCACCTGCTCCGGCGCCGCTTCGGCAATCCACTGCATGGCGGTCATATTGTCGTGCGTGCCGACGTAGGCCACGCTGTGTATCGGGTAGTTGTGCGGCAGGTCGCGCGAAGCGCCGTCCCGGCTTTCAAAGCCGAACTGCATGATCCGCATGCCCGGGAAGCCGGAATCGGACAGCAGCCGGCGCACCTCCGGCGTCAGGAATCCGAGATCCTCCGCGATGATGGATAGCCCCGGCAGCGCCTCGCGGATGGCGTTGACGAGCGCCATCCCCGGCCCCGGACGCCACGTGCCGATGCGGGCGGTCGTTTCCCCGTAGGGAACGTCCCAATAGCTTTCGAGGCCGCGAAAATGGTCGAGCCGTACCACGTCGAACAGGCGGCCGGCCGCGCGCAGCCGCTCAATCCACCAGCGATAGCCTTCGTCTGCCATGGCGTCCCAATCATACAGCGGATTGCCCCAGAGCTGCCCGTCCGCGCTGAAATAGTCCGGCGGAACACCCGCCACGCCGAGCGGCCTGCGATCGTCGTCGAGCTGGAACAGCGACGGGTGTTCCCACACGTCCGCCGAGTCGTACGGCACATAGATGGGCAGATCGCCGATCACCCGAATCTGATTTTCGGAGAGGTAGGCGCGCAGAGCGTTCCACTGCCGGTAGAACAGGTACTGAATATACACATGGTAATCGATCTCGTCGTGCAGCAGTTGCCGGTAACGGGCGACCGCCGCATCCGTATGCAGGCGGATATCGTCATCCCACTCGTTAAACGGCCGCAGGCCAAAATGCTCCTTGACGGCGGAAAAGAGCGCATATCCCTCCACCCAGCCGGCTTGCGCTTCCCGAAACGCAGCGACGGCGGCCGCATCGCGCTCAAACCCGCGGGCAAATGCCCGCCGCAGCACCTCATGGCGCGCGCAAAAGATGCGGCCAAAGTCCACATGCGCCTCGTCATCGCCCCAGTCGACGGTTTCCACTTCTTCGGGCAGCAAAAGCCCGTCCTCGATCAGCAGGTCGAGATCGATGAAATACGGATTGCCGGCAAACGTGGATGCGCACTGATAGGGGGAGTCGCCATAGCCGGTCGGCCCGAGCGGCAGCATCTGCCAGTAGCTCTGCCCGGAAGCGACGAGAAAGTCCGCAAAAGCGAACGCCGCCTTCCCGAGCGTCCCCACGCCGTAAGGGGAAGGCAGCGAGGAGATGTGCATCAGGGTGCCGCAACTGCGTTTCATGGTTTTTTGAAATCTCCTTTATTCTTTCATGTCCATTATAGCATCATTGTGCTATAATGTGAAATATGGAAATTGTGATCGAGCACGTGCAAATCATCGACGGCAGCGGCGCCCCCGCCTTTTACGGCAGCGTCGGCATGGAACACAGGAAGCTGAGCGTCTTTCGCAGCGCTACGGCGCCCTGGGCGGCCCGGCGCATCGACGGCACCGGGCTGACAGCCGTACCCGGTTTTATCGACGCGCACTCCCACGGCGATTTGACGCTCACGACGCCGTATGCGGCCGCGAGCAAACTCACCCAGGGCATCACCACGCAGGTGGCGGGGCAATGCGGCATCTCTCTGTTCCCATGCGCGCCGCGGGACGTGGAGCTGTTCCGGCGCTTCGTCGCCGGCATCGCGCCGTATCCGGAACTGCCGGACGATCCTGCTGCCGCCTGCGAGAGCGCCGGCACGTTTTTCGACTGGATGGACGGCCTGGGCAGCCCGCTGACCACGCGCTGCTTTGTCGGCCACGGCGCGCTGCGCCTCTGGGCGATGGGCTATGAAAACCGCCGCCCGGACGAGACGGAGCTTGCCCGCATGCAGGCGATGCTGCGGCGCTGCCTGCGGGAAGGGGCCATGGGACTGTCCACGGGCCTGGTATATGCGCCGAGCTGCTATGCGGACGACGACGAACTGCTCGCGCTGCTGCGCGTGGTACGCGAGGAGGGCGGTTTTTACGCCACGCATCCGCGCGACGAAGCGAACCGCGTGATCGAGGCGCGCGCCGAGGCAAGCCGCCTCGCAAAGGAGGCCGGCGTGCCGCTCTGCGTCTCGCACCTCAAGGCCGCCGGGCGCGCCAACTGGGGCAAGCCGCACCGCCTGCTCGAGATGATCGACCGGGACGTGAACGACGGGCTCGATGTGCTGATCGACTGCTATCCGTACACTGCGGGCAACACCGCCCTCAACGTCTCCATCCCGCCGCGCTATTTTGTAAACGGGCTTCCCGGACTGCTCTATGCGCTGCAATCCCCCACGGAGCGCGCGATCATCCGCGAAGAGATGTCCCGTCCATCGAACTACGACAACTACATCTACAACAGCGGCGGCTTTGCCGGGACATTCGTGTCCAGTTGCCCGGTATTCCATGACGCCGAGGGCATGTTCATCACCGAGTATGCCGAAAAGACCGGGCAGGACCCGTTTGACGCCTACTGCGAAATCCTGATCAAAAACGGCGGCCTCGGCCTCGGCATTTATTTTCACATGAACGATGACGACGTGGCGGAGATCCTGTCCCACCCGCTCTGTGCGATCGGAACGGACGGTCTGATCGGCCTGCCGACGGAAAACCCGCACCCGCGTTCGTTCGGCACGATGGGGCGCGCCTACCGGTTGCTGGTGCATGAAAGACACCTCTGCACGCCGGAACAGGCCGTCCGCAAAATGACCGGCCTGCCCGCCGAAAAGCTCCGGCTTTCCGGCAAGGGGCTGCTGCGGGATGGGTATGACGCGGACGTGCTGCTGCTCGATCTGGACGCGTTTTGCGACACCGCCACCTATGCGCACGGCAACGGCCGGTGCGCCGGTATCCGCGCCGTCTTTTGCGGCGGAAAAGAGATCGATCCGGAAGGAGGAACGGTATGAAACAGGTCTGCATCGTCGGAGGCGCCGCGCTCGACATCACGGGATTGCCGGACGGCGTCTGCCGCCTGCGCGACTCCAACCTCGGCACCGTGCGGATACAGGTCGGCGGCGTCGGGCGAAACATCGGTTGCCGCCTCACGCGGTACGCCCTGCACACGGAGCTGATCACCGCGCTGGGCAACGATTTTCATGCGCAGATGATTGAAAAGGACTGTCTGGAACACGGCATCGGCCTTTCGCACTCCATCCGCCTGGACGAACCCTCGGCCATCTTCCTGTGCGTACTTGACGAGGAGCGGGACCTGCTGGCGGGCGTGAGCGACATGGGCATCATGCTGCGCATCACGCCGGAGCTGCTTGCCGAGCGGCTTCCTCTGCTCAATGCGTCCAGCGCGGTCGTGCTGGACGCAAACCTGCACCCGGATGCGCTGACCTACCTGTGCGAACACGTAACCGCGCCGCTGTTCTACGAACCGGTGAGCTTTGCCAAGTCGCGCCGCATCGGGAACAACATCGGGCGCTGTTTCGCCATCAAGCCGAACCGCTATGAGGCCGCCCACCTGTCCGGTTGTTCCTGCGATACGGTGCGCGGCGTATATCGGGCAGCGGAATGGTTCCTGCGCGAGGGCGTACAGCGCGTATTCATTTCGCTCGGCGCCGAGGGCGTGGTCTGGGCCGATCCGGACGGTTGCGGCCATATTGAGGCGGAGCCGATCACCGTGGTCGATACCACCGGCGCCGGAGACGCGATGTGCGCCGCGATCATCCACGGGTTCCTGTCCGGCCTTTCGACGGAGGAATGTGCGCTGGCGGGCAATCGGGCAAGCGCGCAGCGATGCGCCGGGCTGGACGAGTAGCCGCGCGGCATCCCGGACCGGAAGAAAACGCGGGGCCGGGCGCATCGCGCCCGGCCCCTGCTTTGTCGCTCGTGCCACTCATTTGTGGATAAAGCGGAGCGTGCCGATCAGCGGCAGCTCCTTCTTCTCGCCGTTGCAGACGTACACAATGCCGATGATCGACATGGCAAGGAAAAAGAGCCAGCCGAGCCGGAACACGAAATCGACGATCAGGCCAAGCTGGAACAGAACCAGCTTGAACAGCCAGACTACGACGCTCATGGCCACGCCGTACACCGCCTCGAGCAGAAACAGGTTCAAGCCCCGCACGGCATGGAACTGCGCGAAGGGCGACTGCTTCGCCACAAAGTACGGCACAAATGCGAGCGGCCCAAGATACGACAGCAGCGCCATGAGCTTGTTGTCCTCCGCATCCTGATCGACGCCCGGCACGCGATGCACGGGCGCGCCCTGCGGTCTTGCGGCCTGCGAACTCTGGAACGCACCGCATGACGGGCAAAAACGCGCGTCATCGGCGATTTCGGCCCCGCATTGCATACAATAAGCCATTGCAACCTCCCTTCACAGTTCACGTGCTCACTGAGGCAGCACCGAGGAAATCCAGAACATCAGAAGCTCCGGCAGGGATACGTGCGCCCGCGCCAGCAAAACGCCCGCCACCACGGCAAGAATCAGAAGTACAAGCCAGCAAACGATGAGCGCGCGCGCAAAGTTGCGCAACGAACGGCGCATCGCGCAGCATGCCCAGATGATGGTCATGATAACGTTGACCAGCGGAATGGCCAGCAGCACAAACACGCCGATCCAGGCGCCGATGCCCACCGGCGCAAGCTGAGCCGCATTGCGGTTGTCCTCAAAAGCGGGTTGCCGCATGGGTGGCGCATAGTTGCGATAGGGCATTTGTCCGGGCGCGCCGGGCTGCGGCGACCAGCCGGAGAACGTGCGTTCCGGGTCCGGCAGCGTATGCCCGGCATGCGGCGCATGCCGCTCCGATGCAGACGGCGGCGTTTCGCGCGCTTCCTGATCCTGATGCGGCGGGGAGACGGGCTTCCCCGGCTCCGGCTTTGCGGTCGCTTCTTCCGGTGGGGGCGGCGCTACAGGCTGTTCCGGCGGCGTTGGAGCGCCGGCATTAAGCCGCTTGCCGCAGGCGGTGCAAAACAGAGATTCGGCCGGCATCATCGCGCCGCAATTTGGGCATTGCATCACGGTGGTTCCCTCCTTGTCATACGGTTCCTGCAATCAGTATACAGCATTGGCAAAAAATGCACAAGCGGCCTGGATCGCGCCGCCCTGCGCGACAATGGCGCGGCGCCCCCAAAGCAACAGGCTTCGGGGGCGCCGTCATGACCTTTCGTTCTCCCGTATCCGGCGGTTATGTGCGCAAGGGCGCGCCGTTCGCCGCCAGCGCCTCGATGATCGCGTCCATCGCGCGCTTGATCTGCTCGTCGTTGAGCGTATGGTCCTCCGCGCGCAGGGTGAACGAGAAAGCCAGGCTCTTCTTGCCCGCCTCGATTCCGGGGCCCTCATAGGTGTCGAACAGGGCGATGTTTTCCACAAGCACCTCGTCCTGCGCGCCGGCGATGATTTGCTGCAACTGCGCCGTTTCCGCGGCCCGGTCAACGACGACGGCAAGGTCGCGCGGCACAAGCGGAAAACGCGGCAGGGCGCAGAACTTCCGCGTGCCGGAGCAGCAGGCGCACATGTGCTGCATGGAGAGCTCGGCCATAAACGTCTGGCAGTCAAGGCCAAACGCCTTTGCCACCTCTGGATGCAACTGGCCGAATTCGCCGAGCACGGCGCCGTCGTCCTCCGCGGTGATCACGGCCGCCCGCCCGGGCTGAAAATACGGACTTTCCGCGCGCGCATAGCGCCGGGCGCGCACATTGCATGCCTCAAACAGCGCCTCAATCGCACCCTTGAGCGTGTAGAACGATTCGTCGGCGCCAAAGAACAACAGCCCGGCCATCTTCCGCTCCTCCGGCAGGACGGGGTCGTTGTCGAAATGGACGTTGCCGACCTCAAAGAACCTGCCCTGACCGGTGCGGCGGTTGCGGTTGCGGGCCGCCGCTTCGAGCATGCCCATGTACAGCGTCGTGCGCATGAGGCTTTGATCCTCCCCGAACGGATTGAGGATGCGCACCGCCTGCCGCTTTTCATCGTCCGGCGCAAGGCGCAGCGCGTCCAGCGCGGCCGGGCCGGTGAAGTTGTAGTTGTACATCTCATAGGCGCCGAGCGCAACGAGCGTATCCTTCACCCGGTCCTCAAACGCAAACGGACGGTCGATCCTGCCAGTAAAGGTGTCGCCGCGCATGAGCGTCGGTTCGATGTTGTAATAGCCGTAGATGCGGGCGATCTCCTCGGCGATATCCGCATCCGCCTCCACGCCGGTCTCGATATCCGTGCGAAAATGCGGAATGTGCACGAGCAACCGGTCACCCTGCGGTTCGGCGCCCACGCCGATTGTGGAAAGCATTTCGGCCATGTCCGCCGCGGACAGGTCGAGCGCGAGCAGACGATTGACATGCGCCACGTCAATGTTTGCCGTACGGGTGGAAAGGTCGGCGTTGCACACGTCGATCGTGTTGCCGACCACACGGCCGGCATGCAGCTCCTCGACCAGTTCGATGGCGCGGTCGAGCGCAAGCTGGGCGTTGACCGGTTCCACGCCCTTGATAAAGCGGGCGGCGGCGTCGGTCATATGGCGCAGGGTACGCGCCGTCCTGCGGATATTGCTGCCCTTGAAGACGGCGGACTCAAACAGGACTGCCCTGGTCTGCTCCGTAATCTCCGAGTTTTCGCCGCCCATCACGCCCGCAATGCCCACGCCCTTCTGCGGGTCGGCGATGAGAAGCATCTCCGGCGTAACCGCACGCTCCTTGCCGTCCAACGTGGTGACAACCTCCCCCTCGCGGGCGTTGCGCACGACGATGTGCCCGCCCGCCACGCACGCCAGGTCGAACGCATGCATCGGATGCCCGTACTCCACCAGCACATAGTTGGTAATGTCGACGATGTTGTTGATGGGCCGCAGGCCCACGCTGCGCAGCCTGCGCTGCATCCACGCAGGGGAGGGCTCGATGCGGATGTCGGTGACCACGCGCGCGGTATACCGCGGGCAGAGCTCGCCGTTCTCCACGGTCACAGAGGCGTAATCCGCCTCGTTGCCCGTGCCCGCGACCTGGCGGATGACCGGTTCGGCGAACGGCTGGCCGAGCGCGGCGGCCGCCTCCCGGCAGATGCCGATGATGGAGGCGCAATCCGGCCGGTTGGGCGTGAGTTCAATGTCAAAAACCACGCTGTCGAGGCCGACCGCCTCCGCGATGGGCTGGCCAAGCGGGTGCTCCTCCTGCAGGATGAGGATGCCGTACACCTCGCTGCCGGGATAATCCGCCTCGGTCAGGCCCAGTTCCTTGCCGGAGCAGAGCATGCCGTCGCTCTCCACGCCGCGCATGTTGACCCGTTGCATGACCTGATTCCCGACCCGCGCGCCCACCACCGCAACGGGCACGAGCTCGCCCGCCGTAACGTTTTGCGCGCCGGTGACGATCTGCAGCTCCTCTGTGCCGATATCCACACGGCAGACGAAGAGGTGATCCGAGTTCCCGTGTTTCTCAATGGCGGTCACCCGGCCGACGACTACGCCCTCCACGTCCGGCAGTTCCGGCTCGATGGCGGCTATCTCAAAGCCCCGCCACATCATCTTTTCGACAAACTCCTCGTTCGTCACACGATAGTCCACATATTCCTTCAGCCAGCGAAGCGGAAGTTTCATACCCTCATCCCCCTCTCAGAATTGCCGCAGGAAGCGGGCGTCGTTTTCGTATTCGAGCCGGATATCCGTAATGCCGTACTTGAGGCTGGCCACGCGGTCGACGCCAATGCCAAACGCGAGCGCCGTCCATTCGTTCGGGTCAAAGCCACAGTTCTCAAGCTCGTGCGGATTGGTTACGCCGCAGCCGAGAATCTCGATCCAGCCGGTCCCCTTGCAGACGCGGCACCCCTTCCCGCCGCAGATGGTGCAGCTCATATCCATCTCTGCCGACGGCTCCGTGAACGGGAAATAGGACGGCCTGAGACGCGTGCGCACTGATTCGCCGAATACGGCGCGTACAAACGCATCCAGCGTGCCCTTGAGATCCCCCAGCGTCAGATGCCGGTCCATGATGAAGCCCTCCATCTGCATGAATACGGGCGAATGCGATGCGTCGACCTCGTCCACGCGGAATACCCGGCCCGGCATGACGAGCCGGAACGGCGGTTTCACGCCCTTGAGCGCGCGGATCTCGCAGGGGGAGGTATGCGTGCGCAGCACGACGTTTTCATTGATATAGAACGTATCCTGCATGTCGCGCGCGGGATGGTCCTTCGGGAGGTTGAGCAGCGTGAAGTTGTTCTCGTCCAGCTCGATCTCCGGCCCGTCGAACAGGGAAAACCCCATGCCGACGAGCGCATTGCGGATTTCCCTGTACGTCTGCGTCATCGGGTGCAGGCGGCCGAGCGGGCGCGCGTTCACCCCCGGCGCCGTCACGTCAAGCGTTTCTGCCGCAAAGCGCGCGCACTGTGCGGCGGCGGCCAGCTCCTCGCGGCGCGCCTCGAGCGCAGCCTCAAACGCCTGCTTGATGCGGTTGGCCTCCGCCCCGACCGCAGCACGCTCCTCCTTGTCGAGCTTGCCCATCGTGCGCAGGATCGCCGTCAGGCTGCCGTTCTTGCCGAGCGTCGATATCCGGAGCTGCTCCAGTTCCTCCGCCGTCTGCCCGCGGCTGAGCGCATCCATCGCTTCCCGGTGGATGTCGCGCAGGGATTCCAGTACGGACATAAGTTCCTCATCCTCCTGTTCCATGTCGTTGCCGCGCCGTGGAGCGCGGAAATAAAAAACGCCCGCCCGCAAGGGACGAAGCGCCGTGGTACCACCCTCATTCGCCCCGCAATCACGGGGCCTTGCCGCTGTAACGGGCTTACCCGTCGCCGGCTACTGCGCCAACGGGGCGCGCGTTCACCGGCAAAGGCTCGGGAGCGAAAGGCAAATTCCCGGCGTGCGCACGCCGCTTGCAGCAAATGCGGCGTTCTCTTCGAGCGCAACGGCAGGGCGCCACTCCGTCATGGCCTGTCCAAACCTGTGTTATTCTACCACCCGCACGGCCGTCCCGTCAAGCGCAATGTGGATCTGCCCGTCCTCGTCCGTGCGATAGACGGTCACGCCCGCCGAGCGCAGGCGGTCCAGCGTTCCCTGCGACGGATGCCCATACCGGTTGCCCGCGCCGCAGGAAATGACGGCAATCTCCGGATCAATGGCGGCAAGAAAGGCGTCGCAGGTCGACGTAGACGCCCCGTGATGCCCCACCTTGAGCACATCGGCGAGCAGATATCGGTGCGGCAACGCCTTGAGCAGGATGCGCTCGGCCGCCGTTTCGGCGTCGCCCGCAAACAGGACGGCCGTTTCGCCATAGCGCACGCGCAGCACGATGCTGTAATCGTTCGCGCTGCTGTAGGTCCCGTCGAAGGGAGAGAGGATCAGCGTCTCCACCCCGTCCGCCCAGTCCACGCAAAGCGGGCCGGTATCCGTCGGCAGAAGTTTGGCGATGATCACCGGCACGTCCCTGGCCGCCAGCGCGTCCAGCATGTCCGCAAAGCTGTTGCTCTCGGCGGTCTGATCCGGCCGGTAAAACAGGCCGATATCGTAGCTGTCGATCACCTCCGCCATGCTGCCGATGTGATCCGCGTGCGCATGCGTGGCCACCACCACATCGAGCCGTTCCACATCCTGCGCACGCAAAAAGGCGTCGATCACCGGGAAATCGCCGCGGTTGCCGGCATCAATAAGCATGGTTGAGCCGTCGGGCGCTTCGAGAAACGCGCAGTCGGCCTGCCCCACGTCGAGAAAGTAGACGTCCAGCACGCCTTCCGGCGACATGCCGGTGGAAGGCGTTTCATCCCCGCCCGTGTCGCCCGCCGTTCCCGCCGGCGAAAGCGTTGCGGCGGCCATCTGCGTCGGTTGTGGCGTCGCGTATGAGTGCGAAAGCGGGCCGCCCAACCGGGCGTCTGCAGCGAACAGCAATACGAGCAGGAGCAGCGCCGCCGCCGCAATCACAGCCGTACGGCCGGCAAAGGCCCGGCTTCCCCGCCGCCCCCGCCGGCTGCCTGCTGATCCGCCCGGCGCCCGCGCGCCGGTATGCTGGTTTCGTGTTTGTGCCATGATTCTATTATAAGCCGTGGCGCCCCAAAAGGAAAGCCCCGGCGAGGACGGTGCCGGCAATCCGACAATCAATCCGGCAATGTTGTCAAATGCCATCGCCCATGTTATGATTCTTTCATACCCGGGGCGCGCAACGTCCCGGGAATCGAAATAACGGAGGGATTGGCATGGCCGTAAAACAGACCGCCGGGCGCGACGAACTCGGCAAGTTTGCGCCAAAGTTTGCAGAATTGAACGACGACGTGCTCTTTGGCGAGGTGTGGAGCCGCGACGAGCGGCTGTCGCTGCGGGACCGCTCGCTCGTCACCGTGGTGGCCCTGCTCGCGCAGGGACTGGTGGACAGCTCGTTCCGCTATCATCTGGAATCGGCGCTGGCAAACGGGATTACCCGCGACGAGATTGCGGAGATCCTCACCCATGCCGCGTTCTACGTTGGATGGCCAAAAGCGTGGGCGGCGTTCCGCATGGCCAGGGACGTCTGGAGCGGCGACCAAGCGGAGGAAACCGGCCACGGCGGCCTGTTCGGCCTTGGCGCGCCAAACGACGCCTACGCATCCTACTTTTCCGGACGAAGCTACCTGAAGACGCTCACCCGGGAAGGCGTCCCGATCGCCAATGTGACCTTTGCGCCGGGCTGCCGCAACCACTGGCACATCCACCGGGCTGCCGGCGGCGGCGGGCAGATCCTGCTGTGCACAGAGGGCAACGGCTGGTATCAGGCCTGGGGCGAGCCGGCACGCGCGCTGAAACCGGGCGATGCGGTGACGATTCCCGCCGGTATCAAGCACTGGCATGGCGCCGCCGCCGAATGCTGGTTCAGCCACCTTGCCATCGAGGTGCCCGGCGAGGCGACCGCCACCGAATGGCTGGAGCCGTTGGCCGACAGCGAATATCGGTCGCTCCACGACGCATGAACCCGTTTTTCACCCGCGCCACGTCGCCGGAACCGCCAAATCCCAAAACAATTTGACAGGAATTTGAAAAATGGCGTTTGCACATTGCCGTAGCGTCAATGTCATGGTAAAATTTTAAAAATGTCCTGTTCCCCTCTCGTCCGGAGCGGGAATCGAATGGGGTCGGTGGAGCATCGGAGGCGGTTTCATCGTTATGCGGAAATGGTTGGCAAAGATTATGGTCGGCCGCTATGGCGTGGATCAGCTTACAAACTTTCTGCTGATTTGCAGCGTGGTGGTTCTGCTGATTGGGACGCTGTTCCTGGGCAGCTTCGTGCATACCGTGCTGCTGGTGCTGGCGGTCGCCCTGCTGGTATTCGGTTACTGGCGCATCTTTTCGCGCAAAACGAGTCAGCGTTATCAGGAGAATCAGAAATACCTGCGCCTTCGCAACCGTGTGACGGGCCGATTCCGCACGTTGCGCGACCGCGCCCGACAGCGCAGGACGCATCGCTTTTTCAAGTGTCCCCAGTGCGGCGTAACCGTGCGCGTCCCCAGGGGTAAGGGCAAGATCAAGATCACCTGCCCCAAATGTCACGCCACGTTCGTCCGGAACACATAACCCATGTTCGGCTACGTCGTCGTCAATCAGGAGGCGCTGGATGCGCCGTCGCTGCGCCGCTATCGGACGTTTTACTGCGGGCTGTGCCGCACGCTCGGCGGTCGTTACGGCATGGCCGCACGGATGGCGCTCACCTACGACATGACGTTTTTGATCCTTTTGCTCGGCTCGTTGTACGAGCCGGAAGAGTGCGCCGGAGAGTGCCGCTGCCTGCCGCACCCGGTGCACCGCCACGGCTGCGTCACCACGCGCTTTACCGCCTACGCTGCTGCGCTGAACGTGCTGCTGGCCTACCACAACTGTGAGGATGACTGGCGTGACGAGCGCAACGCGCTCAAGCACAGCGAAGCGCTGCTGCTCAAGCGCCATCTGCCCGCGTTGCAGGCGGCATATCCGCGCCAGTTCGCGGCGGCACAGTCGCATCTCGACGCGCTGTGGCGGATCGAGGCGGAGAACGGCAGCGCCGACGAGGCGGCCAACCGCTTCGCCGCGCTGATGGGCGAACTGTTTGTACCGGATGAGAGCGACCGGTGGGCGTCCACGCTGCGGCGCTTTGGCGAGGGGCTGGGGCGCTTTGTCTATCTGATGGACGCCTTCCTCGATGCGGATGCGGACGCACGCCGCGGCCGCTACAACCCGCTGCTGCCGCTGCGGGCGGACCCGGATTTCGACGGGCGCTGTCGGGCGCTGTTGACCGGCCTCATCGGCGAGGCGGCGGAAGCCTTTGAGACGCTGCCGCTCCTGCAGGATGTGCAAATTCTGCGCAACATCCTGTATTCGGGCGTTTGGACAAGATACGCGCTGCAGCAGCGGCAGCGGCGGCAAAAGGAACGGAAGAGCCAATGATGACCGATCCCTACAAGGTGTTGGGACTCCCCTCCACCGCAACGGACGAGGAAGTGAAGCAGGCATACCGCCGGCTCGCCAAGCGCTATCACCCGGACGCCAATCCGGGCGACAAGGCTGCCGAGCGGCGCATGCAGGAGATCAACGCCGCCTACGACGAGATCATGAACCGCAAGCACAACCCGGGCGGCAACCGGGGGAGCGGCGGATACGACCCCTTTGGCGGCTTTGGAGGATTCGGCGGCTTTGGAGGCGGTTACCGGCAGTCGCAGAGCGAGCAGCAGTCCGGTCCCGGCACGTACTTCACCGCCGCGCGCAATTACATCCGCTTTGGCCGGTACCGGGAGGCGCTCAACGTGCTTTCCGGCATACAGGAGCGCAACGCGGAATGGTATTTCCTCGCCGCCGTCTCCAACGCGGGCGTGGGCAACCGCGTGCAGGCGCAGCAATACGCGCAGCAGGCGGTCCGCATGGAGCCGGATAATCCCGAATATCAGGAATTCTATGAGCGCTTGCAGCAGCCCGGGCAGACGTACACGACCTTTGGCCGGGGCTTCTCCATGCCGATGTTCGACGGGTATGGGAAGGTCTGCATCGGCCTTTGCCTCATGCAGTCCCTCCTGAGTTTTTGCTGCCGCCGGTTTTGACCGCCGGCGACGGGCAAAGCAAAATCCATCCCAAAGCGTTGCACTTGTTAGTATAATTCACCCCGACACAATTCACGCTCCGCCCATATGGGCGGGGCGTTGTGCGGCTTGCCTTCCCGGGAATTATGCAAACCTGCGGTCGTACAGCAGCGCCGCAATCAGCACGACGAAGCAGGAGCCGGCATTGTGTACGAGCGCGCCGGTTGTCGGCGTGAGGATGTGCATGAGCGAAAGCACGATGGCCACAAGATTGATGCAGAGCGAAAGCGTAATGCTGAGCCGGATCGTGCGCGCCGTGGCGACGGACAGCCGCTTGAGATAGGCGACCTTCTGCACATCGTCCCCCATGAGCGCGATATCCGCCGCTTCCACCGCGATGTCGCAGCCCATGCCGCCCATGGCCACGCCCACGTCCGCCGCCTTGAGCGCCGGCGCATCGTTCACGCCGTCCCCCAGCATGCAGACGCGCCGCCCCTGCGCGCGCATCCGCTCGATCCGCTCCACCTTCTGCGCCGGCAACAGCTCGGCGCACACCTCCATAACGCCGGCCTGGTCGGCAAAGTAGCGGGCTGCCGGCGCATTGTCGCCGGTGAGCAGCACCGTGCGCACGCCCATCGCATGAAGCCGTTCTACGGCAGCGACCGCCGTTTCCCGCAGCTCATCGGCAAGGGCGATCACGCCGAGATATGCGCCGTCCGCCGCCGCAAGCACGACCGCCTTGCCCTGCCCGTGCAACCCGTCGAGCACGTCGCGCGCCGCAACCGGTATGGCGACGCCGTTTTCCCGCAGATACGCTTCGCTGCCGCAGAGCAGGTGCAGGCCCGCCGTCACGGCGGACACCCCGCGCCCGGCCGTCATCTGAAACCCTTCTGCTTCCGCGATCGTCAGGCCGCGCTGCTCTGCACACGCCACGACGGCCTTGCCGAGCGGATGCTCGCTTTGCGCCTCCGCCGCCGCGACGAGGGAAAGCAACCGCCGTTCGTCCATCCCGGCGGCAAACGGCCGCACATCGCTGACCGTGAGCCGGCCGCAGGTGAGCGTGCCCGTCTTGTCAAACGCGACGGTATCGACCCTGCCCATGCGCTCGAGCGCCTCGCCGGATTTGATGACGACGCCATGCCGCGTGGCCTGCCCGATGGCGGCCATGATCGCCGTGGGCGTGGCGAGTACGAGCGCGCAGGGGCAGAACACCACGAGCACCGTCACCGCCGCGACGATATCCCGCTGGAACAGATAGGAGCCGAGCGCAATGAGCAGCGCCAGCGGCACCAGATAGCTCGCCCAACGATCCGCAATGCGCTGGATTGGCGCGCGGCGCTCCTCCGCCTCCTGGACGAGCCGAATGAGCTTTTGCAGCGAGCTGTCCTCCCCCACGCGGGACGCACGAATATCCACCGCCCCGAAGCGGTTGATCGTGCCGGAAAACACCGGGTCGCCCACGCCCTTGTCCACCGGCAGCGATTCTCCGGTCATGACGGACTGATCGACCGACGTATCGCCCCGGATGATCTTGCCGTCGACCGGCACGGCCTCGCCGGGCAGGATGCGCAACACGTCGCCCGTGCGGATCTGCGTAACCGGAATCATCTCCGCCCGGCCGTCCACGATGCGCCGCCCCTGCTGCGGCGCAAGACCGATCAGTTTCTTGAGCCCCTTGCGCGCCCGCTCGGTCGTTTTGTCCTCCAGTATGGCGCCAATGGCCATGATGAACGCCACCTCGCCGGCGGCGAACAGGTCGCCGATCAGAATGGCCGCGATCATGGCTACGGAGATGAGCAGCGCCGAGGAGATCTTGGCGATGCCGCGCAGATGGACGATGCGCCAGACGGCCAGATACAGGAGGGGTACGCCGCAGACGATCACCGCCACCCAGGCGGGGTCCACCGCGATGGCCGTATCCGTGAGCGACAGGACGAGGCTGGCCAGCAAAAACGCGCCTCCCACAAGGGTCATGGGGACGCCGGAAAGAAAATCGTTGATCCGTTTGAGCATAGTGCCGTTCCTCCCTGCCCGCGGCTTGACGACGCCGGCAAAATACCGTATACTGCGTATGATACGGAACACAATGTTCCATATCATAGGATAGCGGATACGCCCCGCAGGCGCAACGGTCAACATCCGCGCGGTGTCCGGTACGGGACATTTGGGGCGAAATGTGCAGGAGGGATGCAAATGGACCGGCGGCAACAGCGCACACGCGAGGCGATTTTTCGCGCGTTTTCGACGCTACTGGCGGAGAAGCGGTATGAGCACATCACCGTGCAGGAGATCATTGACGCCGCCAACGTGGGCAGGAGCACGTTCTACGCACACTTTGAGACAAAGGACGCGCTGCTCCGCGCCATGTGTACCGATATCTTCACGCACGTCATATCCGAAGAGCCGCTGCGCGAAACGACGCACGACTTTTCCCACGGCGCTTACGGGCTGCCGGAGCGGCTTGCGCACATCCTGTACCACATCCGCGACCGGCGACAGGATCTGGCCGGTATCCTGAGCGGGAGCAGCGGCGACCTGTTCATGCGGTATTTCCGCGAATACCTGGCCGGCCTCTTTGCACAGTATCTGCCAAAGAGCGATCATATCCCGCAGGACTTCCTGCTCGATCAGCTGGCCGGCGGCTTTGCCGGCGCCATCCGCTGGTGGATGCGCACCGGGATGCGCGATACGCCCGAACAGGTTGCATCCTACTTTCTTGCCGCGGTCGCGCCGCCGGATGCGCCGGGGACGGCGGCGGAGCCGGTATGACCGGAGGAACCGGCATGGCCGGAGGGGCGGTAAGACCGCGATACCCGACTAAAACAAAGCGGCGGCCGCGCGCTCCTGCGCATACGGCCGCCGTTCGTTTCGTTACTCCTGCGCCGCCGGCTCCGCCGTCTGACGGATGAGCGTTCCGGCCCATTCCATCAGCAGGCGAGTTGCCGGCTCACAGGCCGGACAGGCGCCTCCGAGCGCAGCCTCCGCCACCTCCAGTACTTCGCACTCCCTGCCCCGCAGGCAGGCGCGCAAAGCCGAAAGGCTGGCCGCATAGCGACCGCTACGGGCGTACACCGCCGCCTGCAGCACAAACCGCGCCGATTGATACAGCGCGCGCAAGGCCTCTGCATCTCCCTCGTGGAGATAGTTGTGGCAGCAAGCATGGTACAGATTGCAGGCGCCAAGGGACGCCGCCTGCGCCGCATCCGCCCGCGTGGGCGGCGGGAGAAGCTGCTCCAGCCGGCCGTACAGCGGACGGGTGTCGAACCAGAACTGGAACCGGTCGGCCCGGTCCCAATGTGCCAGATCCTCCGCCCCCGCCACAAAGCCGCACAGCAGCGCCGCATCCGGCAACCGGGCGCCAAGCGCGCGGTACTGCCTCAGATCCTCCATCTCCAATCGATCGAGAATCAGCACCATGTCGATGTCGCTTTCCGCCCGCGCCTCGCCACGCGCACGGCTGCCCTGCAGGCCGATGAAGCGCACCCGCGCGCCGAACGCCGCGAGCACCGCCTCCCGATAGGTGTTGAGCCACGTCTCCAGATCGATCAACCGCTTCCCCTCCTCTGCACCCCGCGCGCCGGAAGAAGGGCGCCGGGCGAAACGGCTATCATTGTACCGCATTGCTGCGGCGAAGGCAAGCGAAAAGCCCCAAAACCGCCAACCCGCCCGCCGGGCGGCGGGCGGGCGTAAACGGCGCCGTCAGAGCTTTCGGACGAACAGCGCCCGGATGGCGTTGAGCACGGCGAGCACCATGACGCCGACGTCCGCAAAGATGGCCAGCCACATATTGGCGATGCCGAACGCTCCGAGCGCCAGACAGACAAGCTTGACGCCGATGGCGAACACGATGTTCTGGCGCACGATGGAGAGGCATTTGCGCGAAATGCGGATGGCCTTGGCGATCTTGAGCGGATCATCATCCATCAGCACCACATCCGCCGCTTCGATGGCGGCATCTGCGCCCATCGCGCCCATCGCAATGCCGACGTCCGCACGCGCCAGCACCGGCGCGTCGTTGATGCCGTCGCCGACGAACGCCAGCTTCGACCTTTCCGGCTTGGCGCACATGATCTCCTCGACCCGGGCCACCTTGTCCGCCGGGAGCAGTTCGCCGACGGCTTCCCCAATGCCCAGCTCCGCGGCCACCTGGTCGGCCACGGCCCTGCTGTCCCCGGTCAGCATGACCGTGCGATTCACGCCGGCACGTCCGAGGGCGGCGACAGCCTCCGCCGCATGCGGCTTAACGACGTCCGAAATGACGATATGACCCGCATAAGCGCCGCGGATGGCGATATGGATGATCGTGCCGGTATGGTGACAGTTGATGTAGGGCACGCCCAGGCGCTCCATAAGCCGGGCGTTCCCGGCGGCGACTTCCATGCCGTCCACATGGGCGATCACGCCGTTGCCGCCGATCTCCTGCACCTCCGTCACACGCAAGCGATCGATCTCCCTGCCATAGGCGCGCTGCAGACTGCGGCTGATCGGATGGGTGGACGAGCTTTCGGCCAGCGCCGCCAGCTCGATGAGCTTTTCGTTTTCCAACTCGTTGTGGTGGATGCCGTTGACCTCAAAGACGCCCTGCGTCAATGTGCCGGTCTTATCGAATACGACGATCCGCGTCTGCGCGAGCGCCTCGAGAAAGTTGGAGCCCTTGACCAGTATTCCCGCCCGGCTCGCGCCGCCGATGCCCGCAAAAAAGCTGAGCGGAATGCTGATGACCAGCGCGCAGGGGCAGCTGATGACGAGGAAGGTCAGCGCCCGGTAGATCCAATCCTCCCAAGCGGGCGACAGCCCCAGCGCGAACAGACGCACCAGCGGCGGTAACAGCGCGAGCGCGAGCGCCGCGCCGCACACGGCCGGTGTATAGACGCGCGCAAAGCGGGCGATGAAATCCTCCGAGCGGGACTTGCGCGAACTGGCGTTTTCGACCAGATCGAGAATCCGGGAAACCGTCGACTCGCCGAACGCTTTCGTCGTGCGGATGCGCAGCAGCCCGGTCAGGTTGATGCAGCCGCTGACGATCTCTTCCCCGGCCCGCACCTCGCGGGGCAGGCTCTCGCCGGTGAGCGCCGCCGCATCCAGGCTGGAGCTGCCGTCCACGACCACGCCGTCTATGGGCACCTTCTCGCCCGGCTGCACCACGATCACCGTGCCGACCTCGACCTCGTCCGGATCCACGCGCTGCAACGCGCCGTCCCGCTCCACATTCGCATAGTCGGGCCGGATGTCCATGAGTTCGCTGATGTTGCGGCGGCTCCGGCCAACCGCATAGCGTTGGAACCATTCGCCGATCTGGTAAAACAGCATGACGGCGATGGCCTCGTTGTAATCGTGGCTGCCTTCAGAGACGGCCAAAACGATGGCGCCAACCGTAGCCACGGCCATCAGAAAGTTTTCGTCGAATACGCGGCGATTCAGAATGCCACGACCGGCCTTATAGAGGATGTCGTATCCGATGACAAGATAAGCGGTCAGATACAGCGCAATGCGCAGCCATACCGCCACATGGAACGCATGGACGGCGACGAGTATCGCCGTTGTGATCGCAATGCGCACCACCATCGTCTTCTGCTTTCTGTTCATGGCCCCCTCCCCGCGCCCGTGCAACGCGCCGGGCTTACAGTTCGATCTCGCAGTCCGGCTCGACCTTGCGGCATGCCCTGCGCACGTTCTGCATCACGGCGGCCGGCTCATGCCCCTCCGCAAACTCCACGATCATCTTCTGTGTCATGAAGTTGACGGTTGCGCCCGCAACGCCCTCGATCTTCCGGGCAGCAGCCTCCATCAGGTTTGCGCAGTTGGCGCAATCCACCTCGATCCGATAGGTCTTTCTCATGGATATGTCCTCCCTGTCCCGTTCGCTCCAACAATTTAACAATTAATCATTTGTTTAATTGTTAAACATATCATATCGCATCCGCACGCGCTTGTCAAGCGTTCATCCGGCCCTCTCATGCACGGGCGCGCAACTGAAGGCGGCCCGGCGGGACGGCGGCCGCAAACAAGGCCTTGTCCGGGCGTCCAAAATATTGTACGATAGTTATGGACAAAGCAGAACGGAAAGGAGCTTGCCTATGGCGTCGTTGCATCTGCCCCACCAGCACGGGCATTCGGACGAAGCAAAACGGCTGCACGCGCATCTGCAGGACACGGAGGAATTTGCGCGCATCGCGGATGTGTTTAACCAGCTGGGGGACGCGAGCCGCGTGCGCATCTTCTGGCTGCTGTGCCATTGCGAGGAATGCGTGATCAACATTTCGGCGCTCGTCGGCATGACCAGTCCCGCCGTTTCCCACCACCTGCGCCGGCTCAAGGCGAGCGGGCTGCTCGTGAGCCGGCGCGAGGGCAAGGAGGTGTACTACACGGCGGCCGATACCGAGCAGAGCCGCCTGCTCCATCTGGCCATTGAGCGGGCCATGGCGATCACCTGCCCCAGGGATGAACGGCCTGCGCCCAAGGGCTGAGTGGCCGCCGGGCACGGCCCCGCCCGCTTGCAGGATCGACAAAAGACGGGCGGCCCGCAAAGGCCGCCCGCCGCACGCCGGTAAAACGCCGGCTTTTGTTTTTGCAGTCCCGTCAGCGCAGCGTCACATCCACGCCGTCCTTGATGACATACACGGGCGCGCGGTGATACCAGATGGCCTCATACACGTCCGGCGCATCCAGCACGACGAGATCGGCGTTGCCGCCCACCTTGAGCGCATGGTTCTCCATGCCAAGCACCCTGGCCGCCGTAGTCGTGATCATGTCGTAAAGCAGTTCCATGTCGTCAAACGTCAACATGCGCAGCAGATGGCTTGCAAGGAATGCGATCTGCAGCATGTTGTTCTCGCCAAACGGATAGTAGGCATCCTGAATATCGTCCTGCCCCAGCGCCACAGGCACGCCTGCCGCCAACAGGTCCTTCACGCGCGCAGCCAGCGGGCCGGTGTGCGGGTCGGACACGATTCCGACGCCCGCCTGCTTGAGCAGCGAGGTCAGCTTGCGGAAATAGTTTTCGGGGTAGAGCTCCATCGCGCGGCAATGCTGCGCCGTCACCCGGCCCTGCCACCCCATGGCGATGGACCGCTTGCACAGCATCTCAAGCGTGCGCTCCTCGCCGTCGCCCACGTCGTCAAGCAGCATGGAGATCGGCTTGTTGTATTCCTTGGCATAGGCGCACATGGCGTCCACATGGTCCTGCTCGTCCTCCCTGGTGAACTCAATCCACGGGATGCCGCCAACCACGTCGGCGCCAAGATCCAGCGCCTGTTTGACCAGCTCCTTTGCGCCCGGCTCACGCGCCACGCCGTCCTGCGGGAAGGCCACAACCTGCAGCTCCACGCGCCCCTTATACTCCTCCCGCGCCTTCAGCAACGCCTTGACGCCTTCAAGCCGCGCCTTGGAGTCCACGTCCGCAAACGCACGGATGTGCGTGTTGCCGTACTTCAGCGCCAGATCGCACGCCTTCCGCACGTTGGGCAGAATCCAGGATTCGTCGTAGGCCGCCTTGAAATTTGCCGCCTGCTCAATGCCGGTCATGGCGCCGCCCATGCCCTCGCCGTTGTACGACTTGAGCGCATCCTCGCCCGCCATCTTCAGCGTGTACACCTTGTCGAGATGCAGATGCCCATTGACAAAGGATTCCGTAACGAGGCAACCCTTGGCATCGATCACCTGCCCGGCCTCGGCCGACAAACCCTTCTCCAGGGCGACGATTTTGCCATCCCGGATGGCAATGTCCAACAGTTCGGCGCATTTGCGCGTCTTGGCGTTCCTGATCAAAATGTCGCAGATCATGTTTACCCTCCATGCGTTGATATTTGTAGGCCATAATGGAATGCATTGCAGATGGAAAGCGCTGCCGTAACGATGGCGCCCGATGGGGTCTAATAGCGGGAGCGGCGGTAAACCGGTTACATCCCAGTTCCTAACATTCTATGAAAAGTATAATATGCAAGGCGGCGTATTGTCAAGACGCACACCGGCTTTTGCGTAAATCCTGCCTTCATTTTTCCTGCACAGCCGCCTGTTGACCGCAAAGGCGCAGTGCAAAGCATGATCGCCTGCTCCGGTCGCAAGGCTCGTGAAACTATTTACACCCCCCCCTGGATGTGCAGAGCCGAAAAACAGCCGTTGCGAGCCGCGGCCGTGCCGTGGTATACTGCGATAACACAGCAATCGGGAGGAATGGCCCTTGACGGTAGACGAGGCTGCCCTGCAGGAATGGCTGGAGGCGACGCGCAACGAGCCGTTGGAGACGATGGCGGGCTTTTTTGATGCGCGTATTGCCGATTACGAGGCGCACATGGCGCCCTGGGCGCGGCACTACGCGTGGATGGCGGCGCTGCTGCCGCCTACGGTTGAGACGCTTCTGGACATCGGCTGCGGCAGCGGGTTGGAGCTCGATCCTATTTTTGCGCGCTTTCCGGACCTCAGGGTGACGGGCATAGACCTGTCCGAACGGATGCTGGAGCGACTGCGCCAGAAACACCCGGATCGGTCGCTTACGACCATATGCGGGGATTATTTTGCCTGTGATCTTGGCGCATGCCGCTTCGACGCCGTCGTCGCCTTTGAAACGCTGCATCACGTGGATGCGGCAAAAAAGACGGGCCTGTATGAAAAGATCCGCCGTGCACTCAAGCCCGGCGGCTGCTATCTGATGTGCGATTACATCGCCAAAACGCAGTTGATGGAGGAGTTGGCCTCTGCCGAATGCAGGCGGCGGCGCAGGCGCGACGGAATCCGGGACGACGTGTTCGTCCATTTCGATACGCCGCTCACGCTCGAGCACGAGCTGCAGACGCTGCGCGAAGCCGGCTTTCGCTCCGTCGAGCTTGTCGGCTTTCTACCGGGCGACGACCATACGCCGATGCTCCGCGCCATCCGCTAAGCTGCCGCAGGCCCGATCACTCTGCGGCGGCCCCGATTTCCGGCAACAAAAACCCGGAGCGCAGGGCTCCGGGCTTTCCGTTTGATGAGCCGTCCCGCTTCCGCGGGAGGGTTGTGCGCAGATCAGCGCTTGCTGAACTGCGGCGCACGGCGTGCCGCGTGCAAGCCGTATTTTTTGCGCTCTTTCATGCGCGGGTCGCGGGTCAGATAGCCCGCCTTCTTCAGCACGGCGCGCAGCTCCGGATCGGCCACGAGCAGCGCGCGGGCGATGCCATGACGGATGGCGCCGGCCTGTCCGGTCGTGCCGCCGCCATAGACGTTGACGTTGACGTCATACTTGGACAGCGTGCCGGTAAGCGTCATGGGTGCGCGAACGATCATCTTGAGCGTTTCGAGGCCAAAATAGTCGTCAATGTCGCGCCGGTTGATCGTGATATTGCCGGTGCCGGGAAGCAGCCGAACGCGCGCAACGGACTTTTTCCGCCTGCCGGTACCGAGATACTGGGTCATAGCCATGGTTCGTTCCTCCTCCCTTATTTGAGCACGAGCGGCTCAGGCTTCTGCGCGGCGTTGTTATGCGTCGGGCCCGCATAGATCCGGACCTTCTTGAGCATCTGACGGCCGAGCGGCCCTTTCGGCATCATGCGGCGAATGGACTCGTAAACGGCAAACTCCGGCTTCGTCTCGAGCAGACGGCGGTAGGTGGTCTCCTTCAGGCCGCCCGGATAACCGGTGTGATGGTAGTACTTCTTCTGGTCAAGCTTGCGCCCGGTCAGACGGACCTTGGCGGCGTTGACAATGATGACATGGTCGCCCGTATCGACATGGGGCGTATATGTGGGCTTATGCTTCCCCCTGAGGATGGCTGCTACCTGCGACGAAAGACGGCCGAGGACCATGTGCTCCGCATCGACGACGTACCAGCTGCGCTCAACGGTTTCGCCCTTGGCCATATAGGTTTTCATGGCGATTCCTCCAATTATTTGTTCGGTTGCGGCGCCGATCAAGTCGGTCACGGACGGGGCTATGGCCGTAATCCACCGGATGGCACATCGTTTAGTTTACCAAACGCAAATTGGCCTGTCAATCCCCAAACGCACGAAATCCGGGCCTTTTTTCGCGTTTCACCCGCCTGCCGCCGGCGCCCGTCCGCCGGCTCGCTTGACAGGGGGCGCAAATGTCGATAAGATGGAGATGATATGTGGGCGGTTGCGCCCGCAGGGGAACATGGGTGCAACGGCAACGGTACGCTTCATGGAGCAGGCAGCGGCGGACAAAACAAGACGAAAAAAGCATTTTTCCATTGGCGGCCAGCGCGACGTCAACATGACGGAGGGGAACATCGTCCGCCATCTGACGGATTTTGCGGTGCCGCTGCTCATCGGCAACATCTTCCAGCAGCTTTATAATACGGTCGATACCTGGGTGGTCGGCAACTATGTGAGCAATGAGGCGTTTTCCGCCGTCGGCACCGTAGGGCCGATCATCAACATGCTGATCGGTTTTTTCCTCGGCCTTTCCAGCGGAGCGAGCGTGGTCATCGCCCAGTATTATGGGGCAAACCGGCGCGACAAGGTCCATGACGCGGTGCACACCGCTATCTTCATGACGCTGCTGCTCGGCGTGGCGTTCACCGTGCTCGGCATACTGCTCGTACCCACCATGCTCGGCTTTATGAAAACGCCGGCGGACGTCTTCCCCGCCTCGTCGGAATACCTGGTGATCTATTTTGCCGGCGTCATCGGCCTGATGATCTACAACATCGGTTCCGGAATCCTGCGCGCCGTGGGCGACTCCACCCGCCCGTTCTATTTCCTTGTCGTCTCCGCCGTGATCAATACGGCGCTCGACCTCGTGTTTGTGCTCGTATTTCACATGGGCGTGGCGGGCGTGGCGCTGGCGACAGTAATCGCACAGGCCGTTTCCGCGCTGCTGGTCGTCCTGACGCTGATGCACAGCCATACCTGCATCCGGCTGCGGCTGCGCGATCTGCGCATACACTTCGACATGCTCAAAAAGATTCTGCTGGTTGGCATCCCCGCCGCCGTGCAGATGGCCATCACCTCGTTCTCCAACGTGTTTGTGCAGTCCTACATCAACGTGTTCGGATCGGACTGCATGTCCGGCTGGACGGCCTACAGCAAAATTGACCAGCTCATCGTGCTGCCGATGCAGTCCATTGCACTGGCGGCCACGACGTTCGTCGGGCAGAACCTCGGCTCCGGCCGCACGGACCGGGCGCAACGGGGCACGCGCATCGCCGTGCTGATGTCGATGGCGACGACGTTTTTGGTCATGGTCCCCGTCCTGATCGCCGCGCCGGCCCTCGTGACGTTCTTCAACCGGAAAGCGGAGGTTATCGCTTACGGCTCGCTGTTCCTGCGCGCCATATCGCCGTTTTATCTGGTCATGTGCATTTACCAGGTCTATGCCGGCGCGCTGCGCGGCGCGGGCAACAGCCGTGTGCCCATGATCATCATGCTCGCGTCGTTCGTGGCGTTCCGCCAGTGCTACCTGTTCATCATGACGCGCTACATCTCCAACGAGATCCTGCCCATCGCGTTCAGCTATCCTGCCGGTTGGCTCGTATGCAGCGGTTTGATGCTGCTCTATTACCGGAAGATGCGACTCGGCCGGTCCTCGCTGCTCGAACGGGAAAGCGCCGCCCCTTCGGCCGGCGATTGTCCCGGATGACAAGCCGTTTTGCCGGCGCGGGCCGGCAGTCATTCCCAATCAAGAGAAAGGAGATCATCAAACCATGACACAAAAGTTCCTGATCTGCGACCGCTGCGGCAATATTGTCGCCGCCGTAAAGGAAAGCGGCGTGCCCGTCATGTGCTGCGGGCAGAAGATGCGCGAAATCGTGCCCGGTACGACCGACGCGGCGCAGGAAAAGCACGTGCCCGTCTATCGTGTGGAGGGCAACAAGGTGTACGTCAACGTCGGTGCCGTCGCGCACCCGATGCAACCGGAGCACTACATCGAGTGGGTATCGCTGCAGACCAAGTTCGGCAACCAGCGCAAAGCGCTCGTTCCGGGCGGAGAACCGGCCGCCTGCTTCTCGCTCTGCGAGGGCGACGAGGTCGAAGCCGTATACGCCTACTGCAACCTGCACAGCCTCTGGAAGGCATAAGCGCAACCATTGCCATGACGCCGGGCCGGCTCCCCTCCCCGCGGACCGGAGCCGGCCCCTTTAGGCTTCTGGCAGGAAAATGAGGTGTCCCATGCAGTATCTGATTACCTTTTTGGAAGGCGTGATCTCGTTCGTATCGCCCTGCATGCTGCCCATGCTGCCGGTTTACCTCTCCTACTTTGCGGAGCAGGCGGATGGAAAGCGGCGCATGCTGCTGCGCGCCGTCTGCTTCGTATTGGGCTTCACGGTCGTGTTCAGCCTGCTCGGCGTATTTGCCGGCACGCTCGGTGGCCTGTTGGTGCGCTACCGCGCCGCCGTCAACGTCGTCTGTGGTGCAATCGTGGTGCTGTTCGGCCTTGCCTATCTGGAGGTTTTGCCGCTTCCCTTCTTTCGCGGGATGCGCGAGGGGCGCGAGATCACAAGCGCCGCCTCCGCCTTCGTATTCGGCGTCATCTATTCCGTCAGCCTGACGCCCTGCGTAGGCGCCTTCCTTGGCTCGGCCCTCATGATGGCCTCCACCGCCGGCACGGCCGGCAGCGGCATGCTGCTCCTGCTGGTCTATTCCCTGGGGCTGGGAATCCCGTTCCTGCTCTCCGCCGTCCTGATCGGCCGCCTCACCACGGCGTTCGGCTTCATCAAACGGCACTATCGGGTCATCAACACCGTTTGCGGCGCTTTCCTCATCCTGGTGGGGATTGTGATGGCGCTCGGGTTGATGAACCGGCTGCTCTCCATCTTTTCCTAACCGGAGGTGCGCATGAAACAGGCAAAAAAGATCATTCTGCTCGCGGTGCTGCTTGCCATCGTACTGGGGGCGGCCGTCTGGGGCTATCCACGGCTCGTGGAGCGGTATGAGGCGGATCGTCTCGCCGCTACGCCGGCACCCTCGGCTACCCCGGCGCCGGATGCGCAGGCGCCGGACGATACGGCGGGCGACGCACCGGTCAGTACCGCTGCGCCGGAGGCAACGCCCGTGATTGCGCCGGATTTCACGGTTTACGACGGGGACGGCAATGCGGTGCGTCTGACCGATTTTGTGGGCAAACCGGTTGTGCTCAATTTCTGGGCGACATGGTGCGGTCCCTGCCGTGCGGAGCTGGGCGACTTTGACGAGGTGTACAAAACCTATGGCGACCGGGTCGCCTTCCTCATGATTAACCTGACCGACGGCGTACAGGAGACGCAGGAGGGCGTGCGCGCCTTCCTGGAGGAAAACGGCTACGGCTTCCCGGTCTATTACGACCTCGATTCCATCGCCGCAGCAACCTACGGCGTCTATTCCATCCCCGTGACGGCGTTCGTCGATGCGGACGGCATCTTCCTTGGCGGATATCTTGGCACGATCAGCAGCGAAATCCTGACGGAACAGATCGAGCGCATGCTCGGCGCCTGATGGCCGCCAAAGCGACGGGCCCGCGCTGTCGGATGGCGCGCAGATGCGCGTTGCAAATTTGAGCCTGTGCGGCTGCAAACGGATGGAACGCCCGTCGGTGCAGCAAGCGGCCCGCCCAAAGCGCCTGGGCGGGCCTTGTCCTTGCCCGCCCCCAATAAAAGCGCAGACGGACCCGGCGGAGCAACCGGATAGGCGCCAGGGGCAGCGGGTCGCGGGAAGGGCCGGGCGCGCCGAAAAGCGGCGGGAAGCACCGCGCCCACCGCGACCGCAACGGGCGACAGAGCCGCCCTAACGACCGACGCGGGCGCTGTTGCGCCCGCGTCGGTGCGAAGGGGAGTCGACGTTCGATCATTCGCCGACCAGGGTGAGCCCGGCCTTCTCGATGGCGTTGATGATCGGGATATAACCCGTGCAGCGGCAGAGATTGCCGGAAACGGCTTCCCGGATCTCGTCGCGCGTTGGATGCGGGTTCTTGAGCAGCAGCGCATAGGCGCTCATCAAAAAGCCCGGCGTACAGAATCCGCACTGCACCGCGTCGCCCTCGACAAAGCAACGCTGCAGAATGCTGCCGATTTCCGTTTCCGAAAGCCCTTCCACGGTCATGATGTCGGCGCCCTGCATCTGTCCGGCCAGCACAAGACAGCTTGTAACAGCCTCGCCATTGACGACGACCGTGCATGCGCCGCACTCGCCCACGCCGCAGCCCTCCTTGGTGCCGGTCAGGTGCAGGTCCTCGCGCAGCACGTCGAGCATGCGACGCGTCGGCTGCGTTTCCACGGAATACGGCTTACCGTTGAGCCGGAAAGAAAGTTGCATCTTCTCCATCGGTTTCACCTCTCCAACATTTCATGCAGGATACGCGCGCACATCCTCTGGCAGACGGGCTGCTTGTACGTCGTAGACGCACGGATGCCGGCGATCTCCGGTATTTTGTCCGACAACGCCTTGGATACCGCCGCGATGTCTCCTTCGTCCGGCCGTTTGCCGATGAGCATCTCGTTGATCTCCGGGAACATCATTGGCTGCGGGAAGGTTGCGCCCATGGTCATGCGGAAATCCTGCACAACGCCGGACGCGTCGCAGCGCAGCACGGTAGCGATGGTCATGCGCGAAATGGCCAGCGCATGACGGCGGCCGAGTTTATAGAAATTGCACCGCGTGCCATCCGGCAATTTGCGGATGAGGATGCGCAGCAGGATGTCCCGATCGGTCAGTGTCGTGTGGTACGGGCGGGCAATGATGTCCTGAATCCGCTCCCGGCGGAGCTGGCCCAGGCAATCGATCTCCACTTGCGCGTCGAGCACCGCCAAAGCGGCAAACGTATCCGCCGCAGGGGAGGCGTTGCCGATGTTGCCGCCGATGGTTGCGTGGTTGCGGATCTGCAACGAACCAACCGTCCGGCAGGCGCAGGCGAGCACATCCGCATACCGCTGCACGAGCGGCGACTGCTCGATCTCGGAGTGGGTGGCGCCGGCGCCGATCACAAGATAATCTCCATCCTCGGAAATCCCGGAGAGCTCTGGCAAGCCGAAAATATCGACAATGGTATGGTCGGCATAGCGGTCGTTCGCTTCGCGGCCGTATACCAACACGTCCGTGCCGCCGGCGAGCAGCGTCACCGGGCCGTCGGTCTCCCGCAGGATCGTAATCGCCTCCTGAAGCGAGGCGGGCTTGACATATCGTTTGAGCTTCATGCTTCATTCCCCTTTCCCGCTTCCATGCTGCGCGCTGCAAAGAACACCCGGTCGAGATCGGCCGGCAGCTCGTGGATCAGCCCCGGCTTGCCGAGCGCATGGTTCACGGCACAGATAACCGCCGCCGCGCCGGGCTCCGTCGCCGGCTCGCCGATCGAATGACCGCCAAACGCGGTCCGCGGATCGAAGTGTTCATCGAGCAGCGGCACGTTGTCGTTGACATCCATCGCCGTTGGAATCAGATAGTTCTCAAAGTTCAGGTTCTTGATGGCGCTCGTGCGGTCGTTATGTCCGACATCCTCCGTCAACGCCATGCCGGCGCCCATGACCATGCCGCCATAAATCTGGCCCTTGACCATCGTGGGATTAATGGCGCGCCCCGGGTCATGACAACCGACCATCTTGACCACCGTTACGCTGCCGGTGTCCAGATCGACCTCGACCTCGGCCGCATGGCAGGAATAGGTGTAGGTGTAGAACGGCTCGCCGGTATGATGATCCCAGTTGGTTTGCGGGGCTACATAGGTGCCGAACGCCATCGGCGTAATGCCCTGTGAGTAGCATGCGTGCACGGCCTCCGGGAAGGAGATGTCCAAATCCGCAAAGCGCACGCGATCGTTCTCAAACACGATGCCGTCCGTCGGCTTGCCGTATTTTTTCGCCAGCGCATCCGCCATGATTGCATGGAGCTTGTCGCTCGCATCCTTGATCGCACAGCCGCCCACGTACGTACCGCGGGAAGCGATGCAGGCGCCGGTGGTCGGGCAGTTGGAGGTATCGACCTCCGCCATGCAGATGCGGTCGAACGATACGCCGACGCCATCGGCCGCCATCTGCGCCTGGCAGGTGCGCAGGCCCTGACCGATCTCCATAAGGCCGAGGTTGATATGGACGCTTGCATCCTCCTCCACCTCGATCATCACGCGGCTCACATCCATGCCGTCGGCCCCCAGGCTCGCGCCGCGCATGCTGCACGCGATGCCCACGCCGCGGCGGATGCGGCGCGCCGGGTCACGATTCTCCTCGGAATACTGCTGAAACTTGCGGTCGAAATCCAGCTCCGCCACCGTCTTTTCCATGACGGAACGAATGCTGACCTCGTTGAAGTCGAGCACATGCCCGCAAGGACTCGTGTCGCCATTTTGCAGCAGGTTCCTGCGCCTGAGCTCCGTGGGCGTCAAGCCGAGCATTTCGGCCAGCTCATCCATGGTGTTTTCCAGCGCATAGATCGCCTGCGGCGTGCCAAACCCGCGCATGGAACCCGTGTGCGGGTTGTTGGTGAGCACGCTTGTGGCGTTATAATCGAGGTTGTCATAGCGATAGGGACCGGGGCCCAGCGTCGCCGTCTTGTACATGACCGGGGGCGACATGTTGATGTAGCACCCGGCATCCGCCAACGCTTCCACCTTGACCGATTTGAGCGTGCCGTCCTTCATTGCGCCGATCTTGACGTCGAATTCAATCGGGTGGCGCTTGTAGGTCTCGCGGATGGACTCTTCGCGCGTGAGCGCGTACTTAACGGGGCGGCCCGTCTTGAGCGCAATCAGGCCGGCGCGCACGGTCATGGCCTCGGCGCCCTCAATCTTGCCGCCGAACGAACCGCCGACCACGCTCGGCCGCATGATGACCTGCGCCATCGGGATGTTCAGCATCCGGCTCAGAGTGATGCGCGCATTATACGGCGCCTGCAACGAGCCCATGATCGTCAGCTCCCGGCGCATCCGGCTCGGCACGGCGATAACGGCCTCAGGCTCGATGTACGCGTGCTCGACAAAACCGGTCTTGTAATTGCGCTCGATAATAACCTCCGACTCGGCAAATCCCTTCTCGACGTCGCCCTTGTACGCATGGACGTTGCCGCAAACGTTATCCGGATAGTCGGGGTTGATGACCTGCTCGTTGCCGATGGCCTCGCGCGGCTTGGCCAGCACCGGCAGTACCTCGTATTCGGCGGTGACGAGCTTGGCCGCGTCGTTCGCCTGCTCCTGCGTCTGCGCGGCGACCACGGCGATCACATCGCCGAGAAAGCGCGCTTTATCGCACACGAGCGGGTACTGATCCACAAAGATTTCGCCAAACATCTTGGCGCCCGGAATGTCCTTCCCCGTCACGACGCACACCACGCCCGGCGCCCGCTCGGCCGCCTCGGTATGTACCGCAAGAAGTTTTGCATGTGCGTGCTCGGTATAGACGCCCTTGCAGTAAAGCATGTCCGGCAAGTGCACGTCCGCGCCAAACTCAGCGCGCCCGGTCACCTTGGCCCATGCATCAAGCCGTTTCAACGGCTTTCCAACAATGTTTTGTTCCAAGAGAAAGGACCTCCTTCTGACGACAATGCTGTTCCGATACGTCCCCCACAATGCCATGTTCCAACAAAATTATTGTAACTAATTTCATCACGGATGTCCAGTGGATGTTTCCAAAATCCGTTGTACTTTTTTCAGTATAATGACATGCGCCGCCAGCCGTCTGCATCGAAAAACAAAGCGCTTGATTAAATGAACAGCGTATGTTAAAATATTTTTGTATCGATTAAACGGATCGGCTTCCCCATGCCGCTTCCTCGCCTGGTTTGCGTCACGTTGAGCCGGTCCCCGCGTCGGGCGCCATACGGCATCCGGATCAATCCGTTTGACATTTTCTTCCATTCGAGCGGCGGCGCAGTCCTC
>OHXQ01000001.1_pt1 | contig 143064 bp, 141 predicted proteins | sample 1580041 | NCBI WGS metagenome assembly OHXQ01 (sample SAMEA3882543, study PRJEB24775) | human gut metagenome | biome: human-associated habitat; feature: intestine environment; material: feces | place: Netherlands | collected 2009/2010 | reverse complement strand
CGCCTCAGGCCTGCTGTACATGAACGCGCGGTACTACAACCCCGCCACCGCCCGATTCCTGTCGCAGGACAGCTACACCGGTTCTGCCTCCGACCCTTGGACGCAGCACCTGTACGCCTACTGCAACAATAACCCCGTCAACATGGTCGACCCGACGGGGCATGCGCCGGTGCGCCAACCGCTGTCAACATCAACGACGGTGGCGGAGGGAGCAGCGAGAAGGACGATAATTTTCCTCCGCCGGTCTTGATTTGCACCGGGTCCGGGCCAGTTTCAATTTATCACTTAAAATTACGGCATCTGTTGACATGAAAGGGGATTTGGACAAAAATACCATTATCAGCGGAATTGAGGAATACTGGTTCGGCACCTATCAAGTGCATGCCAGCACTCTCAATTTGGTTACTAAAGTGATAGAAGGGAAAAGCCCCACAGGAGACGCAGTTAAAATCAGAACAAAGCAGAAATTGTGAGTGAGTCGCGTCATGTGGAGCATTTTGGCTGGAAGCCGTCAAGAGTTGGATCTATGACGCTATACGCAGGCGATAGTCGTACACAACAGCTGCATGATGACGAACGACTGAAATGGGTGCCCGCACATGAATTTTGGCATATCTGGGGGTTGATGATTACTATATGAAGTATCCAAGCAGTAAGCGCGTTTCCATATAAAACAAATTCTGAAACCCGGTAACGGGGAACGATATAGAGATGGTGCTGAAAGCTTTTGGAAGAGGATTTCCCAGCAGATGGGAAAATGAATACAATGCTATCACGGAGATAATTTAGGATGCAAGTTTATGAAGGGGAGAATAATTCGCAGGCCACAAGAGGGCTGACAATGAAAAGGAAACATGTTAAAAAGATTTATATAGCGGTGGCTTTCGCAATAATTGCCGTATCTTGCAGTTTAGCCGTGCTCAATTCCGAGTGGATGCAGAAGAAGTATGGCTATGGGCAGGATGCGATCGGAACGACGGAGATGCTGAAAGAGGCTTATAGGAGGAATGCCGAGGGGTTTGATGCACTGGTTCATGCCCTGTGCGAATATCATACAAGCGGACGATTGCGTCATGAAGAGCCACGGCCTGGGTATGAATTCACCGGCGGACGGTTGTATTATGAAGACCATCGGCTTTTTCAACTGATCTACGATGAGAATGAAGGGGAAAGCATCTCTATATCGCTTGAGGATTCGGCCGCGCAAGAGATCTGTGATGCCATGGAAAACTTAGCGGGTTGGGATGCGGTGTATATCACATTCATAACCGATGGGACGGACGATACCACGGCGATACGGTCGGTCGATTTTTCGATGATGCTCAATGCCGCAGGCGTTCCGTGGAGTAAGAGCTATGTAGAAATCAATATGAGATGCTGTCTAAACGGCCGGCCTGCAGCCGATGATATCCGGTTTTCGGGAGGGGACTGGCTCAGCGATTGCTGGGTGATCGTTTCCCATGGGCTGGTATAACAGGCAGCTCTATTATGTGAAGCATTTGCCGGGGCGCCTGTCGGCCATCTGTCTGGACGGGGACATGGCAACCCGCCGCCTGGAAGCGGCCGATAACATTTACATAATTATACAAAATTTCCGAGCCCGCAGACGCGCGCGGCATACGCCTGCAAAACAAAACATATTTCCACCCCAAATGGTCGAAAAGCGTATTTTGGTTCTTGAACAGCGGCTGGATTTGCGCTATACTCTTAAGGAATGTCATCGAAACAGTATGCGATGAAAGCAAACCAACAGCTCTAAACGGCACTTTTTGTATGGGAAAGCGGGTGGAAAAAGATTGAAGAGGACGTTTCATGGCGGTGTACATCCCCTGCATGATATTCATGAGGGGAAGCCGCTCACGAGCGGTTGCGCCGTGCGCGCGGTTGCCCCGTCGCTCGTGGTCATCCCGATGGGGATGCATCTGGGCGCGCCGAGCAAGCCGTGCGTGCAGGCGGGCGATTTTGTGAAGCTGGGCCAGCGCATCGCCGACCCGGTCGGCGGCCTTGGGCTGCCGGTGCATGCGAGCGTGTCCGGGCAGGTTGTCGCGGTGGAGGAGCGCCAGCAGCTGCGCGCCGCGCCGGAGCTGTGCGTGGTCATTCAAAACGACATGCTTGACGAGTGGACGGAGCTGACCCCGGTGGGCGACGTGGACACCGTGGAACCGGAGAAGATCATCCCCGCCGTGCGGGATGCAGGCATCTGCGGCATGGGCGGCGCGTCGTTCCCGACGCATGTCAAAATGCAGGTGCCGCCCGACAAGCATGCGGAGATCGTCATTCTCAACGGCGCGGAGTGCGAGCCGTACCTCACGGCGGATCACCGCAACATGCTGGAGCACGCGGACCGTATTGTGGACGGGCTGCGGCTTATCCTGCGCGCCACGGGCGTGGCCCGCGGCGTCATCGCCATCGAGGACAACAAGCCGGACGCCATAGCGGCCATGCAGCGGGCGGCGGCGGGTTGTTCCGGCGTCGAGGTGCTGGTGCTGAAGACGAAATACCCGCAGGGCGGTGAGAAACAGCTCATCGAAGTTGTGACCGGGCGCCAGGTGCCGCGCGGCAAGCTGCCGGCGGACGCGGGCGCGCTGGTGTTCAACGTGAGCACCGCCAGGGCGGTGGCCGATGCGGTGACGCTCGGCAGGCCGCTTGTTGAGCGCATCACGACCGTGACCGGCTGCGTGAACGAACCGTCCAATCTGCTGTTGCGCGTCGGCACGCAGTATGCCGAGGCGATTGCGGCATGCGGCGGCCTGAAGGAGGGGGCGGCGAAGATCTTTGCCGGCGGCCCCATGACCGGGCTGTGCGCGCCGGATGACAGCATCTCCGTGACCAAGGCGACCAATGGCATCGTCGTCTTTGACGAAGGGCAGGCGCGCGCGTTGGAGGAGGGGTCGTGCATCCGTTGCGGCCGCTGCGTGGACGCATGTCCGATCCATCTGATGCCCTATCAACTCAAATATGACTGCGAGGCGGGCGCGCTCGACCGTGCGAAGGAGCACGGCGTGCTCGACTGCGTGGCCTGCGGCGCATGCGCATACGCCTGCCCCGCCCGCCGCCATCTGACGGCGGCGTTCAAGGCGGCCAAGGAAGAACTCGCGGCTCGGGCGAAAAGGAGGTAAGCGACCATGCAATGGAAGGTATCCGCCGCGCCCCACGTCCATGCCAAGGACAGCACCGCCACGCTGATGCTCGATGTGATCACCGCGCTCATGCCGTGCGTGGTAGCGGGCATATGGCTCTTTGGCTGGCGCGCTGCGCTGGTGATTGTGTTGAGCGTCGCATTCTGCGTGCTTACGGAATTCGTCTGCCAGAAGATCGGCAAGCGCCCCATCCGGATCAACGACCTTTCGGCGGTTGTGACCGGCATCATTCTTGCGCTGAACCTGCCGTCCACAGCCCCATGGTGGATGATCCTCATCGGCGCCGTCATCGCCATCGGGCTGGTCAAGCAGCTCTTCGGCGGCATCGGGGACAACTTTCTCAACCCGGCACTCACGGCGCGCGCGGTGCTGCTGGCCTCGTGGCCGGCGCGCATGACCGCAACGAACACGGCGAGCGCCTATCCGCTGCCGTTTGACACCGTGACGAGCGCGACCGTGCTTACGCCCGACTCGGCGCTCAACCCCTCCATGGTCGATCTGCTCGTGGGCCGCATTCCCGGCACGATTGGCGAGGTGTGCAAGGTGGCGATCCTGCTGGGCTTTTTGTATCTGCTCATCCGGCGCACGATCACGTGGCACATCCCCGTGGTCATGGTCGGCACGTTTGCGGTGTGCGCGTGGGCCTTCGGGCTCGACCCGCTCGTTTCCGTGCTCTCGGGCGGCCTGCTCTTTGGCGCCGTGTTCATGGCGACGGATTATGTGACCACGCCCATGACGCGCCCCGGCCAGGTGATTTTCGCCGCCGGAGCGGGGCTGATCGTGGCGCTCATCCGAGCGTTCGGCAGCTATCCGGAGGGCGTGACGTACGCCATCTTGCTGATGAACGTCGTTACGCCGCTCATCGACCGCGCGGTGCGGCCGCGCATCTATGGGGAGGTGAAGACCCGTGCGTGAAGTATTGACCCTTGGCTGGAAGCTCCTGCTGCTGGCGGCCGTGGCCGGGCTGGCGCTGGGCGCGACCAACGCCGTGACGGAGGGCCCCATCGAGCAGCAGCGCATCGAGGAGGCCAACGCGGCCCGTCAGGCCGTGCTGGCCGACGCCGCCACGTTCGAGATCCTCGGCGAGGGGACGGACGGCATGGACGAGATCAGCCGCGGCCTGGATGCCGCGGGCGAAACGGTCGGCTATACGGCCCGCTGCACCGTGCAGGGCTACGGCGGCCCGATCGAGGTGACCGTCGGGCTCACGAGCGACGGCGCGATCGCCGGCGTGAACGTCGGCGGCGTGGACTTTGCCGAGACGACCGGCCTCGGCGCGCGCGTGAAGGAGCCCTGGTTCGGCGAGCAGTACGTCGGGCTGGAGCCGCCCGTGGCGCTCACGGGCGACGGCGGCACGATCGACGCGGTCAGCTCCGCAACGATCAGCTCGAACGCCGTGACCTCGGCGGTCAACGCCGCGTGCGACGTCCTTGTGGGACTGTTGGAGGGCAACTGATATGGAACAGAAACGGCAATCGCTCAAAAGCGTGTTCCTGGGCGGCGTCATCACCGAGAACCCGACGTTCCGCCTGGTGCTGGGCACCTGCCCGACGATGGCGGTCACGACCAGCGCCACCAACGGCGTGGGCATGGGCGCGGCGGCCACGTTCGTGCTGATCGGCTCGAACGTGGTGATCTCGCTGCTGCGCAACTTCATCCCGGATAAGATCCGCATCCCCGCGTTCATCGTGGTCATCTGCACGTTCGTCACGATGGTGCAGATGTTCATGCAGGCGTTCGTGGAGGAGCTGTACGGATCGCTGGGCATGTTCATCCCGCTGATCGTGGTCAACTGCATCATCCTGGCGCGCGCGGAGGCGTTCGCGTCGAAGAACCCGGTGCTGCCCTCGGCGGTGGACGGCCTCGGCATGGGCCTGGGCTTTACGATCGCCATTACGGTCATGGGCGCCATCCGTGAGCTCATCGGCAGCGGCACGGTGTTCGGCATGCAGGTGTTCGGCGCTTCCTATGAGCCCATGCTGCTGCTGGTGCTGCCGACGGGGGGCTTCCTCGTGTTCGGGCTGATGCTCGCGTCGATCAACATCATCACCGGCAAATTCGAGGCGCGCCGCGCGAAGAAGGCCGCGCCCGCCGGCGGAGAGGAGGCGGCCGCATGAACGAGATCGTAAAAGCGCTGCTGTTCATGGTCAGCTGCGTGCTCACGCACAATTTCATCTTCTCGCGCTTTCTCGGCTGCTGCCCGTTCCTGGGCGTGTCGAACCGGGTGGAGACGGCGTTCGGCATGGGCATGGCGGTCACGTTCGTGATGGGGCTTGCAAGCCTGTTCACGTACATGGCGTACCACTGGGTGCTCATCCCGCTGGAGCTGGATTATCTGAGCACGATCGCCTTCATCCTGATCATCGCAAGCCTCGTGCAGGTGGTCGAGATGTTCCTCAAAAAGTCCGCCCCCGCGCTGTACAGCGCGCTGGGCATCTACCTGCCGCTGATCACGACCAACTGCGCCGTGCTCGGCGTGTGCATCCTCAACATCGGCAGCCCCACCACGCTGGCAAACGGCATGGTCGTGGAGTACAACCTCGTGTACTCGGTGCTCAACGGCGTTTTCGGCGCGCTCGGCTTCCTGCTGGCCATCGTGCTGATGGCGGGCGTGCGCGAGCGGCTCGAGTCGGCGAAGATCCCCAAGCCCATGCGCGGCTTCTCCATCTCGCTGATCATCGCCGGCCTCATGAGCATCGCGTTCATGGGCTTCAACGGGCTGGTATAAGGGGGTAAGTACGTATGGACTGGGTTGCGATTCTATCCGCGCTGGGCGTGCTCGGCGCGCTGGGCCTCGTGTTCGGGCTGGTGCTCGGGCTGGTGGGCAAGAAGTTTGCCGTGGAGACGGACGAGCGCGTGGCGCTCGTGCGCGAGTGCCTGGGCGGCGCCAACTGCGGCGCGTGCGGCTATGCCGGGTGCGATGCGTTTGCGGAGGCCGTCGTCAGGGGCGACGCGCCGGCGGACGGCTGCAAGCCGGGCGGCACGAAGACGGCGGCGGCCATCGGCGCCATCATGGGCGTGGACGTGTCGGACATGGTGCCCAAGGTCGCGCGCGTGCGCTGCAACGGCACGTGCGAGAATGCGGTTGAGCGGTATGCTTACGATGGGATTCGGAGCTGCCGCGCCGCCGCCTCTATTTCCGGCGGCCCGAAGGCCTGCCACTACGGCTGCCTGGGCTACGGGGACTGCATGTCCCGCTGCGCGTTCGGGGCGATTTCCGTATACGACGGCATCGCCCATGTGGACCCGGACAAATGCACCGGCTGCGGCATGTGCGAATCCGTTTGCCCGCGCAACATCATCCATCTGCTGCCGCGGGACAAGACCATCGTGGTCGCCTGCCGCAACAAGGCCATCGGCAAGACGGCCCGTTTGCAGTGCAAGACCGCATGCGTCGGCTGCAAGCGGTGCGAGCGCAACTGCCCCTCCGACGCGATCCACGTCGAGGACGGCGTCGCCATCATCGACGAAACGAAGTGCACGCGCTGCGGCGCCTGCGTAGCGGGCTGCCCGATGCACTGCATCCAGAACTTCTACGAGGACGGGCGGGATTGAGCTCCCGCCGGACGGATCGGGGACGTAAAATACATTTGATTGGGGAGGATTATTGTGGAACGGAACGGAGGAGCCAATAACCGCAGGTCTGGCGTGCGCGTGCTGCCGATCATACTCGGGGTGCTGCTATTGGTCATGGGGGCCGTCATACTGGTCACGGACAAGGGGCCGGACGAAGACGCGCCGGATTTCAATTTTCTGGCGATCGACGAGGTGGCCGATACGCCGTTTGTAACCGGCAACGTCGAGCTGGTGCTCGACTGCTTTGCCGAATCGTATACGACGTATTATAACACCCGGACATCGGAAGACAGCGACGAGCTGTATTATCTCGTCCCTGCGGCGCCCACCGACAGCGAGGGGTATTACCGGTGCACCTACCTGATCTGCATGGAGGCGCAGCCGGAGGACTTTGCGGTGATGGACCAGATCATGGAGGAGACGTGGGCGGAGGATTTCACCGGCGAGTATACGCTCTTTGAGATCGGCCCTTCCAAGGTTGAGCCGATCAGCGACGAGCTGGCCGACCTGCTGGACGAGTATATGGCGGAAACCGGGCTGATCGAATGGATGCAGGACACCGCGTTTTTCGATACTGCTGACGAAGCGGAGGTCCGCGCGCGCATCCTGCCGTACGTCGTCCGCATCGGTCAGGGCACAACGGTGGGCGTGGCCGTGGGAAGCGGGTTGCTGGCGGTCGGCCTGGTGCTGCTGGTCGTCTCCGTGATCGGCGCGGTTCGTCGTGCGAAGCGGGAGACGGCGGCCGCCGGCACGCCGTTTGGCGACGCGCAGGCGTATTCCGGCGCGCCTTCGGGCGAAACTTCGACCTACTTTGGCACGGGGCAGGACGCGCCCGCAAAGGCGCCGGATGCGCCGATGGGGCAGGTCTTCTGCACGGCGTGCGGCGCGGCATTTGAGCCGGGGCCGGACGGACGCTGCCCGTACTGCGGCAGCGAACAAAGCCGATAGGCGCTGCGATCTGCGCGCCGGCCCGGCGGGTTTCTTCAAAAAAGATGGGGGGTGTGCTTTTGCGCATCCCCTGCGCCGTCTTTGGACGGCGAAAACAGGATGAACGCGCTGCGGAGACCGTCTGCGACGGACGGCTGGGAACGGGGCCGGCATGGGGGCCGGCGGAGAGGCGAATACCATGGGGAGGCAAACAGGGATGATGGGATCGGGCGCAATCCTTTTTCGGGACGTCCGTCTTGCGGGCGGATCGACGGTGGCGGACGTATTGGTACGGGATGGCCGTATCGCGGCCATTGGGCGCATAGACGGCCGGGGAGAGGCGGCCGTGGTGCAGGGTACGGGGCGCCTGCTCGCGCCGTCGTTGATCGATCCTCACACGCACCTTGACAAGGCGTTTCTGGAAACACCGCGCGAGGCGGAAGGCCTCATGGATGCGGTGCTTATGACGCGGGAGTATCAACAGAACCTGCCGCTGGCGGACGTGCAGGCGGATGTGATACGCCGGGGCGGCAGGGTGCTCGCCTTGGAACTGGAGAACGGCACGGGCCTTGTCCGCAGTCACGTGAGCGTGGACGAGATCTGGGGCATGGAGGCGTTTTACGCCAGTTGTGAGTTGCGTGCGCGTTACGCGGGGCGGCTGGATGTGCAGCTCTCCGTGCCATATGACAGGCGCTTTCTTGCACAGTGGGAGGAAGCCGCGCGCGCCGGTCAGATCGATTATATTGCAGGATACCCCACCATCACGCCGGACTATCGCGCGGCCGTGGACGAGCTCATCGCCGTGTCGGAGAAATATGCGATTCCGCTGGATCTGCATGTGGACGAGTCGGACGCGGCAAATATCGATTGCTTTCGGTATCTCATGGAACAGACGATTGCGCATGGCTTGCATGGCAGGGTGAACTGTTCGCATGTAACGGCGCTCGCCGCCGTGCCGCATCGTGAGGCGGAGGAAGCGATTGCCCTCTGCGCCAGGGCGGAGGCCAGCGTGATCGCCCTGCCGTCGTGCAACCTGTTCCTGATGGGGCGTGGCGACCGCGGCATCGTACGGCGTGGGATCACGCGCATCGCGGAACTGGAACGGGCGGGCGTTAACGTGGCCATCGGCTCGGACAATATCCGCGATCCGTTTCGCCCGTTCGGCAACGCCGACCCGTTGGAGGAGGCGCTGCTCACCTGTCAGCTGCTGTCGCGCGGCACGGAAAGCGGCATGTCGGATGTGCTGCGCATGGTCACGGGGAACGCGGCGCTGGCGAGCGGGAGACAGGATTACGGCCTGTCCGTGGGCGCGCCGGCGGATCTGGTGCTGCTGGACGCGCCGGATGAGAAGACGGCGCTCATCGAAAACGCGGCGCGGCTTCTGGTGCTCAAGAACGGGCGGCCGGTGGCCGGAGAGCTGTCCGGGCGCCATGTGCACTCCTGCGATTGAGCGGGAAAAGATGGTTGACAACGGCGGGCAGCCTGTGGTATCCTATCTACAACAATCAAGGGAGTATTGGGTTCTAATTCTTCAAATTTGAGCATCAGCTCATTCGGGATGCGTGCCTCGATTCATGCAGATTCACCGCGAAGAACGACACAGGTGAGTACTCGATCGGCACTGGCATCCCTCTTTTTTTAGGGGAACAAGCAACTCGAGAGTGCGAACCACCGTCGTACGTTCTTGGAAAGAAACAAACAACGACAATGGCGTAGCGTAACTCGGGAGAGCATCGGAATTCAAATCCATTTCAAGCTCGATCCTGGAAAGAAACAAATTAAGACCGACAGCCCGAACGGCGCAGGCTGGATTGCGCGCCCGCGGTTGCCCTTAGCGCAGTATATTCAAATACGCCGTTTAGAACTCGGGAGAACGGGACGACCGTTTGATCCTGGAAAGAAGATCCCTTCCGCCTGACGCCCATCAACCGGGCGCGTCAAATGGCGCGCCGATCCGGGCGGCGGCCGAAACGATCTTCTTTGTTTTTTCGGGGATGCTTGACAGACGAAACGTCTGCCGCAGATAAAAAGAGAAAAGGAAGGACGATCAGATCTATGGACAAATCCGCAAAGCTCCTGTGGCTCAGCCAGGAAGACGTTATCGCAACCGGTGTGCTCGATGAAGGCATCGGTCACATCATCGACGCAGAAGTAAAGGCCTATTCCCTCATCGCCAACGGCGAGGGCGCAGATCCCGTTGCACCGCAGGTGCATTTCCAGGGCGACCAGGCCGGCAACATCTTTGCCATCCATCCGGCGTGGGTCGCGGGCGATGTCAACGTCGCCGGCATGAAGCTGGGTGCGCGCGCGCCCGAAAACCGCAAGGTGGGCATGCCGTCCATCACCTCCATCGTGGAAATGATCAACCCGGAGAACGGCCGGCCGTTCTGCATTGGCGACTCCACCCTGATGACCGCCTACCGGACCGGCGCCACCACGGGCGTCGGCGCCCGCTATTTTGCGCGCAAGGATTCCGAGGTCGTCGGCCTGTGCGGCGCGAGCGTCATGGGCCGTCCGCAGATCATGGCCATCTGCAACGAGCTCAAGAACATCAAGGAGATCCGCCTCTATGATCTCTATCAGGAGAAGGCGGAAGCGTTCAAGGCCGAAATGGAGCCGATCATCGGCAAGACCATCACGGTCGTTGACAGCGCCGAGAAGGCCCTGAAGGATGCGGACGTCATCGCGCCGACGACGCTCGTCTCTGCGAAGAACGCCTACATCAAGCCGGAGTGGCTCAAGCCCGGTGCTTTCTGCGCGAACATTTCGGACAACGACTATACCTTTGACGCCGTCAGGAAGATGGACCGCATCTGCTACGACAGCAAGAAGCAGTTCGGCATCCCGGTGACGATGGGCCTGATGAAGGACGCGGGCCTGCTCAACCCCGACGACTGCGTCCAGATCGGCGACGTCATCAACGGCAAGGCGCCGGCTCGTCAGAACGACAAGGAGATCTGCCTGTTCACCTCCATTGGCATGGGCATTACCGACCTGATCGTGATGAAGCGCATCTACGACGTGGCCGTGGAGAAGGGCATCGGCACCGAGCTGACCCTGTGGAATTCCCCGAAGTGGGCGTAAGGCCGGCTGCCCGGTAAGGAGAAATCATCATGCGAGAAAACCGCGAATTGCTTTATGAAGTGCGCGCCCCGAAGACCCTGCTGGAGATGACCTGGCCGGAGGTCGACGAGCTGCGCAAAAAGACGGACATTGCAATGCTGTCCACCGGCGCGGTCGAACAGCATGGCCATCACCTGCCGATCGGTTGCGACACGATCCAGAGCACCGAGTCGCTGCGCTACGCGCACGACATCCTGCTCGAAAAGTACGGCGTAGAGAGCCTCATCGCGCCCACCATTCAGTACGGCATCTGCCCCGGCGCCATGTGCTATCCCGGCTCGATCACGCTGCGGACCTCGACGCTGATCGCCGTGCTGGAGGACGTGTGCGAAGGCCTGTATCACCACGGCTTCAAAAACATCATCCTGTTCCTCGGCCATGACGAGAACTATGCCTCCTCCATGGTCGCGGCACAGAACGTGGTCGACCGGCACAGCGATGCAAAAGTCGTCGTGCTCAACCCGATGCCGGCGCTCAAGGCCAGCGAGCGGCAGAACCTGCAGTTGGACAAGAGCCCGCGACCGGACGGGCATGGCGGCGCAGGCGAAACCTCTCGCGGTCTCTGCCTCCATCCGAACATCATCTATATCGACAAGGCGCAGGACGACCATTGGGACCCCTCCAAGGTCGTCGCGGACGACGATCCGATCCTCGGCGGCGAACCGCCGCTGCTCGGCGGCGGCGTGTACAACCCCGCCAACGAGGGCCGCAGCTACAGCTATGCTGCCGGTGATCCCGGCCAGACCGGCGATCCGAGCGGCGCGAGCGCGGAAGCGGGCGTCAAGGCGTATACCGCAATGGCCGAAGTCGTCGCCAAGGTGGCGTACAAGCTGTTCGTAAAGGGCAAGAAATAGAGCGAAGGCTTTTTCCCCTCAGGACTCCGCCGCCGTGTTGTTGCGGCACGGCGGCGGAGGCAAATCCTTCTCCATATGCAAACCTCAAGGGTACGGAGGAACTATGCAAAACTCGATCCGTTTGGATGGCGTTGCAAAAGTTACCGGAAGGTTGAAGTTTTCATCGGACATGACCATGCCGTCCATGCTCTATGCGGCGCCGGTTCTGTCCGACCAGGCTCACGCCAGGATTCTGGCAGTTGATGCGTCCGAGGCGATGAAGCTGCCAGGATGCGTCAAGGTCTATACCGGCAAGGATGTGCCCTGCAATCGCGTGGGCTATCTGCACGATCATCCCGTCATCTGCGACGACAAGGTGCGCTTCTACGGCGACATCGTCGCGGTTGTCGCGGCCGAAACGGAGGAAATCGCCCGCCGTGCGGCCCGGCTCGTTCACGTCGAATATCAACCGCTGCCCCTCATCGAAACAGTCGAACAGGCGCTTTCCATGGAAAACGGGAAGGTGCACGACCAGATGGAAAACAACATCTGCCACCAGATCCACTATGCGCGTGGCGATGTGGACGCAGCGTTTTCCCATTGCAAATATATTGTAGAAAACGAATATACGTTCCAGCAGGTCGACCATTGCTTTTTGGAGACGGAGTGCGGTATCTCCTCTTTAGAGGATGGCAAGCTCGTCATCCGCTCCGGCAGCCAGAACGTCTATTATGATCGCGGGCAGATTGCCGAAGGGCTCGGCCTCCCGGAGGAGCAGGTCGTGGTCATCGCGCCCTACACCGGCGGCGGCTTTGGCGGCAAGGGCGATATCAGCGTCCAATGCCTGATCGGGCTGGTCACGCTGGATACCGGGCGGCCCTGCAAGATGCACTTTACGCGGGAGGAACGCTTTGTCAACGGCGTGAAGCGGCATCCCGGCCGGGTGCGGATGAAGACCGGCGCCGATGAAAACGGCATCATTCAGGCCCACGAGGTCTATGCCGTGCTCGATGGTGGCGCATATACGGTCTTTGGAAACGTCGTGCTGGAAATTGCCACGGAGTGCTGCGCCGGCCCCTATCGCTTCCCCAACATTCGCGTCGATACCTATAACGTATACACAAACAACGGCGTCAACGGCGCGTTTCGCGGATTTGGCGCGGCGCAGGGCTGCTTCCCGCTCGAGGGACAGATGAATGCGCTGGCCCGAAAGATCGGGCTGGATGCGATTGAGCTGCGCATCCGCAACTGCCTGCGGCAGGGGGAACGGCAGGGCCTGGGACATGTGCTGCTGTCCGATACGCGCATGTATGAAACGCTGTGCGAGGCGAGGAAGGACCCGCTCTGGATCAACCGTGAAGCCTACCATGGCGAGCGGGACGGCGTCAGGACCGGCGTTGGATTTGCCGCCGGGATGAAGGGATACAGCGTCGGCATCAACGGCGCGCCGGATTACAGCTTCGCGCAGGGGGTCGTTACACGGGATGGCCGCATCTGCCTGTCCGTTGCCTGTATCGAGATGGGGCAGGGCTGCTTCACGGCGATGGCGGAGATGTTTGCACAGACCATGAAAATCCCGTTGGAATCGGTCAACATGACCGACCTGTGCAACTCCGACCGGAACGAGGAGACCGGCGCGACCGCATCCTCGCGCGTGACCCACGCCGTCGGGCTTGCGGTGACCGCCGCCGCGCAGGAACTGGTGGAGGCGCTGCGCGAGGCCGCGGCAAAGCAGGCCGGCGTGGCGCCGGAAACGCTCGAACACGTGGACGGCGCCTTCCTGCTGGGCGGGAAACGGATGTCGTTTGCGCAGATCGCTGCGGCGTGTCCCGCCGACATCGTCCGCCGCACGCGCGTGCGCACGAAGTATTCCGATCAGCCGAGCGAAGGCGGTCTGGGCCATCCGCACGTCCTGTACAGCTCCAACGCACAGATCGCGCTTGTCCAGGTGGACACCGCTACCGGCATGGCGCATGTGGACCGGATGCATGTGTATGTGGACGTGGGCCATTGCATGAACCGCATGCAGGTGGAGGGGCAGAGCGACGGCGGCGTGGTGATGGGCATTTCCTATGCGCTGCTGGAGAAAATGGAGCGCCGGGCCGGACGGCCGCTGAACCCCTCGTTTTCCAACTATGTGATCCCCACTTCGCTCGATATTCCAACCAGGATTGAAAACCACATCTTGGAATACCCGGAACCCGCGCATCCGTTTGGTGTCAAGGGGATGGGCGAGAACGCAACCACGCCCACGGCGCCCGCCGTCGTTGACGCCGTAAACCATGCGCTCGGTACAAATATTACGGAGCTTCCGCTTTCGCCCGAATTGCTCGCGGCGATGACCAACCCCTGGAAAGCCCCGTCGATAGAAAAGCAATAAGCATGATGATTGGAGGAGATTGATTTGAGCAACCAGATCCCGAAGCTCAAGCTCGAAAGCGTGCCGCTCAAGGTTCTCGCGATCTGCGGCAGCCCGCGGCGAGACAGCAATTCGCAGATTCTTCTGGACCTTGCGGTAGAGGGCGCGCGCAGCACCGGCAATGTGGAAGTGGAGCACTATACCTTCGAGGGCAAGAAGATCAGCGGCTGCACCGCCTGCAATGCGTACTGCATCAAGAACCACGACTGCGCGCATAAGGACGGCTTCCAGGAGTTTGCGCAGAAGTGGCTCCGTGCGGAGGCCATCATCTGGGCGCTGCCGGTCTATACCATGTCCGGACCGGCGATGGTGCGCGGGGTGCTCGACCGGTTGGGCGAGGTGTTCCTCGGCAATCGTATCGAGCAGGTGCGGGCCGGCGGGACGCTGCCGCACTTCATGAAGGCCTGCGGCATCATCTGCCAGGGCAGCTCGCGCTTTGGCAATCAGGAGATCGTGATCGAGGGCATGATCGACCATCTCATCACGATGGACTGCATCCCGGTGTGCGCGGACATGCCGCATTCCCATATCGGCGTAGCCGGCCACGTTGTGGACGGCACGAAGCCGGACGATGAAGCGGGGTTGATGACCCAGAGCCGCGAAATCGGCATGCGCATCGCCCAGGTCGGCAAGATGCTCAAGCTCGGCAAATACGCCATCGCGGATTCGCTCAGCGACGACTATTTCTGCTCGCCGAACAGCTTTGCAGAAAACCTGAGACCGGAGGTGTAACAACATGGCGGCTCTGACGAACAAAGAGATGGTCAATGTCCTCAAGGGCGAGGACGTCAAGGTCAATATTCTCGTGATCAACTGCAGCCCGAAGGCCAAGAGCAATTCGCAGGTGCCGATGGACGCGGTCATCGAGGCGGTGAAGGGGATTCCCGGCGCGAACGTCGATACGTTCCATTTTGCCAACAAAAAGATCGAATACTGCCGCCATTGCCGGGCGCACTACTGCGTGGAACATCAGGAATGCGTCTTCCAGGATGATTTTCAGGCGTTCAAGGCCAAGTGGCTCTGGGCGGACGGCATCGTGTGGGTCAGCCCGGTGTATCACATGGGCCCGCCCTCCAAGGTCCGCGCCGTGCTCGACCGGCTGAGCGAAGTGGAGTTCGGCAGCGTGCATGACCGCATGAAGAAGCAGAACTGCGGCTTGATCTATCCGAAGTTCTACAAGGCGGTGGGCGCCGTCGTGCATGGCGCGACCCGCTTTGGCGGCCAGGAGCTGACCTGCCAGTTCTTCATCAACCATGCCGTGCTGCTCGACTGCATGCCGATCTCCGGCAACATGCCGGAGTGCTATATCGGCGCGCTGGGCCATTCGCCGAACCCGGAGGCGCTCGGGAACGACAAGTCGTTCCTGGAGTCGGCGCGTTCGGTGGGCGTCCGCGTGACGGAGGCGGCCAAGATCATGAAGGCGGCGCGGACGCTGCTGTACGACGATCTGGATGAACAGTGGTTCCCGTCTCAGGAAGTGATGGGCGGTTTCGACAAGGCGGGTTTCATCGCCCGGCTTGAGAATCAATAAAACATTCGGAACAAATAGAAAAGGAGAAACGACGATGCCTTACAAACCGAACGATGTCCAGGTAAAGATTCTCGGCGTGTCCGGCAGCCCCCGCAAGGGTGTGACGGATTATCTGACCCAGATGGCCCTCGAGGAGGCGGCAAAGGTCCCCGGTGTTACCACCGAGTTTCTGCCCCTGCGCACGAAGCACATTGAACACTGCATCCAGTGCGAATCCTGCCTGAAGCTCACCCCGGGCGAAAAGTACGAGCATTACTGCCGCCCGTTCCATGACGACATGGATGAGCTGATGAAGTACTGGCTCGAGTTCGACGGCTATATCGTGGCCTCCCCGGTTTACGATATGAACGTCACGCCGATGCTGAACATCTTCTTCAACCGCTTCCGGCCCCTCTGGCGCTGCTATCGCGGCATCCATCAGAACAAGGTCGGCGGCTCCATCTCCATCGGCGGCACCCGCCATGGCGGCCAGGAGACGACGGTTGCCATGATCAACAACTTCTTCCTTGCCAACGAGATCGTTGTGACCGGCGGCCCGGCGGGCAACTACTGCGGCGCCTGCGTCTGGTCCAAGGACAAGCTGCCCAAGGATTTTGACGATCCGATCGGCGTGGAGAAGGTTCTGGGCGTCGGCCGCCGCGTTGCCGAAGTTGCCAAGATCATGAAAGCCGGGCGCGACGTCGTCGGCGACGCCCGTCCCGAGTGGGAGATCTGATAGAAGTCCCCTTTGCCGGCGGCGCCGCAGACCCGGGCGCCGCCGGCCCCCCCCAATTTCAAGGCGCTGCCATAAACGACCATAAATGGGACGGATTCCCAGGTAGCATCCACAAGATTGTACAGGATGGCTGTACAAAAAACAGATCATGCGAAAGGAAAGGAAACCCATGAAAAAACGGCTACTCATCATTGCCCTTGTGCTGGTCATGGTCTTGACCTGTGCCTGCGCGAGCGACACGACGCCCGAAAACACTGCTACGAGCGCCCCCACCGCAGGGACGGACGTACAGGACCCCACCACGACGGATGACGGCGATGCCGAAGCTCCGGATACGACGGCCGACGAAGAGCCTTTCCGCGTAGCAATTCTGCTGCCCGGCCTGATCAGCGATGCGGGCTGGAACGCGGGCGGCTACTATGGCGCCCAATATCTGAACGAGAACGTTGAGAATGTGGAAGCGACCTACATTGAGAACATCACCACCACCGTGGCGGAAGCGACGCTGCGCGATTATGCCGACCAGGGCTATGATCTGATCTGCGGCTGGTCCTTCGACCTTGGAGACTATGTCATGAAGGTTGCTCCGGATTATCCGGATACGAAGTTTGTGTGGTCGCAGGGTTATATGACGCTGGACAACATGGCCACCGTGACGGCGCCGCTGCAGGAGACGGCCTATCTGTGCGGCATGATCGCCGCCGGCATGTCCGAAACGGGCGTGATCGGTTACATCGGCGGCATGGACACCATGCCGATGATCGCCGCGCTGGAGGGCTACCGCGAGGGCGCCAAGGCGTACGACCCGGATGTCAAGGTGATCTATGCGTTTGCGGGCACCTGGTCCGATACCGAGCTGGGCAAGCAGACCGCGGTCGCCATGTTCGAGCAGGGCGTCGACGTGCTGATGGGCCGCGGCGACGGCATTGCGCTCGGTTGCTTCCAGGCGTGCATCGAGCACGGCGTGTACTGCTTTGGCGATGTTTCCGACCAGAACGAGCTGGCGCCGGAGCTGCTGCTCACCAGCACCGGTTGGAACGTCGGCCGCAGCCTCGAGCTGGTCATCGACGACATCCGTGCCGGCACGTTTGAGGGCAAGGAATACAGCGGCGGCATGGCGCTGGGCGTCTGCGACATCACGGACTTCCACGGCCTCGTGCCGGATGACGTGGCGACCGTTGTGAACGAGGCGCGCGAAAAGATTAAGAGTGGCGAGCTTGTGATCGAGGCCAAGACTGAGATCAGCGAATAATCGCAGCAAGGAGACACATCCCTTTCCCGCTGCGGCGTAACGCCGCAGCGGGAAACCCGATGGAAGGCGGGAATCTGAGTCAGGCAGGGAGATCCTATGAGTAACGAATGCGTCATTCGATTCGAAAACCTTACCAAGCGGTTTGGCGATAACATTGCCAACAATCACATCGATCTGGAAATTCACAAAGGGCAGATTCATGCCATTCTCGGTGAGAACGGGTCCGGCAAGAGCACGATCATGAAGATCCTCTACGGCCTGTACCAGCCCACCGAGGGCAACATCTATGTGCGCGGCGAAAGGGTTCGGTTTACATCGTCCAAACAGGCCATTGAACATGGCATCTGCATGATCCACCAGCACTTCATGCTGGTGCGGCAGATGACGGTTTTCGAGAACATCATCAGCGGCGATGCCCGCAGCCGCGGCGTCATCAATAAAAAGGAACTCGTTGCAGAGATCATGAAGATCTCTGATATGTTCGGGTTGCAGATCGATCCGGACAAATACATCTACCAGCTCTCCGTTGGGGAACAGCAGCGCGTGGAGATCGTCAAGGCGCTGTACCGCAATGCGGAAATCCTCATCCTGGATGAGCCGACCTCCGTGTTGACCAAACAGGAGACGTTTGAACTGCTGCGGGTGCTCCGCATCCTTGTGGACAAGGGCAAGACGGTCATCTTTATCACGCACAAACTCGAGGAAGTGCTGGAGTTTGCGGACGTATGCACCATTTTCCGCGCCGGCAAAAAGATCGGCACCGTGCTCACAAAGGATACCGACAAGATTTCGCTCTCCCGCATGATGGTGGGACGCGACGTGGTGTTCCGTGTCGCGCGGGACGAGATCGCGCTCGGCGAAACCGTGTTGCGCACCCACGGCCTTTCCTTCAAGAACAAGTATGGCCGCACCGTGGTGGACAACGTCAACCTGGAGATCCGTGCGGGCGAGGTGCTGGGCATCGCCGGGGTGGACGGCAATGGGCAAACGGAGCTGTCGGAGCTGATCTCCGGCACGGAGCGCCCGTCGGCCGGCACCATCGAGCTGGTGGGGGAGGACGTGACCAAGCTCTCCGTGGCGCAGCGCATCTCGAAGAATCTGAGCTTTGTCCCGGCGGAGCGCAACGGCATCGGCGCCATTGGGCAGATGTCGATAGCGGAAAACGTGATACTGCGCGACTATCACAAGAAGCCGTACGCCAAAGGAATTGTGCTCAACCGGGAGGAAGCGCTCAAGGCGACCGAAAAATTCCGCAACCTTTATGAGATCAAGCTGGCCAGCCCGGATATGCCGGCGGAGCAGCTCTCGGGAGGCAATTTGCAGAAGGTCATTCTGGCGCGGGAGCTGAACCGGAACCCCAAAGCGCTCGTCTGCGTCAATCCGACGCGCGGTCTTGACGTCGGCGCGATTGAAAACGTCCACAGCAGCATTCTGGAGACCCGCAAGTATGGCACGGGCGTTCTGCTCATCTCCACGGAGCTGGAGGAGATCCTCTCGCTGAGCGACCGCATCGCCGTCATGTTCGAGGGGCGCATCATGGGCATTCTCGAAAACAGGGGAAATCTGGACATGGACAAGCTCGGCCTCATGATGGTCGGCGCGGAAACGAACTGAGGTGACGACCATGCGAAAAGAAACAAAAAATGGGTATCGCAAGTCGGCGGACGGGCTGTTGGTCGTCCTGCTGACGATCCTGCTCACGTTCATCGCCTGCAGCCTGCTGCTCCGCCTGTATAACGCGGATCTTGGGACGGCCTACGCGGCGCTGATTCGCGGCTCCTGGGGGACCAAATATACCATCGGCGAAACGCTTTCCAAGGCAGCGCCGCTTGTGCTGGTTGCGCTTGGCTTTTCGGTAGGCGCGCGCAGCGGCATGTTCAACATCGGCGGCGAGGGGCAGATGTTTGCAGGCGCGCTTGGCGCATCGCTCGTGGCGCTGTATTTGCCGGCGGGTACGCCGCCTGTCATCGCCATTGTCCTCGTCGTTCTTTCCGGCGCGGTGTTCGGCATGCTCTGGGCCATGCCCGTGGCGTTTTTGAAAACGCGCTTCGGCGTGAGTGAAATCGTGATGACGGTCATGCTCAACGAGGTGGCCTCCGGTTTTGTATCATACCTGATCAGCGTTCCGATGAAGGACCCCATGACGCCGATCCACCAGTCCCCGATCATGCAGGAGAACTTCCAACTGCCGGAGTTGCTGCAGGGGACGAAGATCCATCTGGGCGTGGTGATCGCATTCGTGTTCGTGTTCGTGGTCTGGTTCTTTATGAGCCGCACCACCGTCGGCTATCAGCTCAAGGCAACCGGGCTTTCCAGCCGCGCGGCGCTGTACGCCGGCATCCCGGTTACGTCGGTTATGGTGCTCTCCATGATGGCCTCCGGTGGTTTTGCGGGCATCGCCGGCGCCTTTGAGGTGACGGGCGTGCATCTGCGCCTGATCGAGGGCGTGACGGGCGGGTGCGGGTTTACCGCAATTATCGTGGCGCAGCTGGGCAAAAACCGGCCGCTTGGCATCGCCGTTGCGGCGCTGGTCTTTGCAAGCCTGACCGTCGGCAGCGCAGCCATGCAGCGTGCCGTTGGGACGCCCGCCATGTTGTCCGACATGATCGAGGGCCTCGCGGTGCTGTTCTTCATCATGAGCGAGTACATCGTCAAGCGCGTCCGCAAGGAGATCAACAACAAGGCCATTGCAAAGCAGCTTGCGGCGGCCGCGCAGGCGTAAGGAAGGAGGCTTGCACAATGGGTTCTGTTTTGACCGTGGATTTCGTCACCGGACTCTTGACCAGCAGCTTTTCGCTGGCGGTTCCCCTGCTGATCGCTACGCTCGGTGAGATCTTTGTGGAGCGCTCCGGCCTGCTCAACATGGGCATGGAGGGCATGATCCTGATGGGGTGTTTCGTGTCGTACATCGGCGCCATTTACGGCGGCGGCGTTACGGCGGGACTGCTCGCCTCCATGGTTGTGGGCGTGCTGATCGGTCTGCTGATGGGCCTGCTCACGCTCAAAATGCTGGCGAATCAGTCCATCTGCGGCATCGTGTTCAATTTCTTTGCCACAGGCTTCACGGGATTTTTCAACCGCTACATCCTCGGCGTTTCGCTGATCCCAACCACCGTGGATACGCTGCAGGCGATCGAGATCCCCCTGTTGTCCGACATCCCCGTCATCGGGTTCCTGTTCAGCCAGAACATCATGGGCTATATTGCGATCATCCTTGTGCCGGTCGCAACGTTCATTCTGTTCCGGACAAATCTGGGGCTGAAGATCCGTGCGGTGGGCGGCAACGCGCAGGCGGCCGACACGATGGGCATCGACGTGCTGAAGATCCGCTACTGGATGTGGATCGTTGGAGCGGTGTTCTGCTGCCTGGCGGGCGCCTATCTGACGCTGACGATCGGCCTGTTCTCCGACGGCATGAGCAACAACCGTGGCTTTATCGCCATCGCACTGGTCGTATTCGCTCGCTGGATGCCGTGGAACGCGCTGCTCGGCGCTTTCGTGTTCGGCTTTGCGGATGCGCTGCAGCTCCGGTTGCAGGCGCTCAGCCTCGGCATTCCGTATCAGTTCCTGGTCATGCTGCCGTATGTGCTGACCATCATCGTGCTGATCATCGGCGCAAGCTCCCGCTATGTCAACCCGTCCGTCGTGGGCGTGCCGTATGTGCGCGAGGGCAAGGAGCTGAACTGACCGGCTGTTGGCCGGCTATCACTATGAAAACAATCTGAAAAGAGAGGTGCTATCAATGAATCTGTTTGATTTGACCGGTAAAAATGCCTTTGTGATCGGTTCCGGCGGCATCGGCGCTGCGATTGCGGAGGGCCTTGCCTGGCAGGGCGCCAACGTCGTGGTTGCCGACATCTCGGAAAAGAATGCGCGCAGCGCCGCGGAGCGGGTGACGGCCGCGGGCGCCAGGGCGGATTATATCGTGGCGGATATCACGAAAAAGGCGGATATCGAAGCGATGTTCGCCGAGATGGACCGCAAGATCGACCGGCTGGATATCCTTGTGAATTCTGCTGGGATCGGCTCCTTCTCGTCGGCGCTGGACATGACGGAGGAGGTTTGGAATACCGTCGTCAACCATTTTCTCAACAGCGCGTTCTGGTGCTGCCAGCAGGGCGCCAAACGCATGGTGCCCAACGGCCATGGCAAGATCATCAACATCTGCTCCATGAGCGGCATGGTGGTCACGGGCGACGTTGGGTCGAGCTATGCGGCGGCCAAGGCCGGCCTCATTCAGGTCACCAAATCGCTCGGCTGCGAGTGGATCCGGTACGGGATCAACGTCAACGGCATCAGCCCGGGCATGGTTCGCACGGCGTTGACCGATCCGATGTTTGACGGCAACCCGGAGGCGGTGGCGGAGTATGACGCCCTGATCCCGCTCGGCCGCATGGCGCAGCCGATCGATATGGTGGGCGCAGCGCTGTTCCTCGCCGCACCGGCGAGCGACTACATCGTCGGCCAGAACATCGTGGCCGACGGCGGATACACCCTCCGCTGAGACGGCGGGGAAAAGGAGGTCCAGATGATGGAAGTTGGAACCCTGAATACGATGTTCAAGGCGTATGCGCCGGCAGAGATGGCGGAACGCATCGCCGCCTATGGCATCCGCAAGGTGCAGTTGGACATGGCGTTCAACGGCCGCGGCTATGCCGTGGAGGATTTGACCCCGGAGTTCTGCGGGGAGGTGCGGCAGGCGTTTGCGGATGCCGGCATCGAAATCGTCGCCGTCAGCGGGCATCAGAAGATTGCGTTCCCGGACCGGGAGGCGCGCGAGGCCGCCAGGGACAGCTTTTTGCAGAAGCTCGTCCTGCCGGCGCGCTTCGGTTGCAGGGTCATCGTTTCCGAGACCGGCAGCGCCAATCCGGAGAACGCCTGGGTCGATCATCCGAACAACTACCTGCCCGAGGTATGGGACGCGGTCGTGGAGACGATGCAGCAGATTTGCGCCCGTGCGGCGGAGGAGGGCGTGACGTTTGCGCTTGAGCCGCATTTCGGCCAGGTGACCAAAAGCCCGGCCACGCTGCGCCGGATGCTCGACGATGTCGGCGCGAAGAACCTGCGCATTGCACTCGATATGGCCAACATGGTTACGGCGGACAATGCCGGCAACACGCGCGCACTGATCGACGAGTTCTTTGACAAGCTGTCGGGCGATCTTGAGCTGGTACACGCCAAGGATACGAAGATCGTGGACGGGCGGTCGGTGTTCCTCGGCGCGGGCAAGGGCGCGCTGGATTACCCGTACCTGATGGATAAGCTGCGCGCATGCGGCTATGACGGCCCGGTGCTGCTCGAGTATGTCAACGAGGCCGGTCTCCAAGGCGCTTATGACTTCGTCAAGTCGCTCCTCTGAGCGCGGGCGGCGCGCGGCCCGGTGCGGCGCGGCGGCGCTGGCAGCCCTCCTGCTGCTGTGCGGGGGCTGCCGGCAGAAGGCCGCCCCGCAGGCCGATCAGGCGATCGTGTATTACCGGAACCAGGATATCGTGATGCCCATGACCATCGACGATGTGGTTTCGGTGCGCGAGTATTATGTGCACGGGGAGCTCTACCAGCTCATCGTGTACGAGGATGGCGCGCTCACGCCGGTTGTCTTTACGCCGTTCGAGATTGTCAGCTATACGGCGGGCGGGGACGTGGCCATAGAGGTATACGAGGATCAGGTGTTCCACACCTATGATCCGTTCCTCCAGCAGACGAAGAACGAGCTTCGCAAGGCGTTCATCTATGAAGCGTACGAGAAATATTTCGGGCGCGAGCCGAGCGAAGAGGAGTTCAATTTGGAGCTGGAGAAGCTGATCGAAAAGACGCAGTTGGAGGATCTCGAAGCGCGCATCAGCACCGCGCCGGAGGCGGTGATCTATCGGATCAACCAGCAGCAGGATCGGGAACTCACCGATGCCGAGGTCGCGCGCATCAAACGGATGCTCGAGGACGGGAAATCGGCGGACGAGATTGTAGAGGCGTTTGTCAAATGAACAACATCACGTTTACGCTCAACGGCGAGCGGGTTACGGTGGAGGAGCGTCAGGGCGAAGTGCTGGCGGATATGCTGCGCGAGCGGCTCGGCCTGACCGGTACGAAGGTTGCCTGCCGGGAGGGCGAGTGCGGCGCATGCACGGTCCTGCTTGACGGCGAACCGGTCAATTCCTGCCTGGTGCTCTCCTCTCAGGTCGATGGACACGAGGTGCTCACGATCGAAGGCCTGTCGCGGGAGGGAGAACCGCTGGACCCGGTGCAGCAGGCGTTTCTGGACGTGGGTGCCGTTCAGTGCGGCTTTTGTACGCCCGGCATGGTACTGGCCGCCAAAGCGTTGCTCAACCGGTGCAAGCACCCCACTCGGGAGCAGGCGGCTGCCGCGCTTTCCGGCAACATCTGCCGCTGCACCGGGTACGTCAAGATTGTCGATGCGGTCATGGCCGCAGCAGAAGCAATGGAATCGGAAGAAAAAAAGGAGGATTAAGACATGGCAAAGGAAGTACCCGTATTTCTCAAACCCCTTGCGGAATCGGATGAGAAGCTGTATGCAATCGTGGATGAAACGCTGGCGCTTGTACACTGCGAGGGGGCGCTGGAACCCAAGTATAAGCACCTGATATCCATGGTGGCGGACGCCATGTGCCACCACACCAGCGGCGCCGTTGCCTGCGCGCGCGAAGCGATCGAGGCGGGCGCGACAAAGGAGCAGGCCATCGAGGCGCTGCGCATCGTGTTCTCGGCAGCCGGCCTGCCGATGGTCATCGAGAATCTGGCCGTGTACCGGGCAATTCAGGACATGTAATTTTAATGGAAAGCAGGAGAATCCGCCATGAAGTACGAAATTGATTATTTGAAGAAAAAACTTTACAGCGGCGTGGTCAGCGACGTGCTGGACCAAATGGGCTACCGGAACCAGACGTTGGGCGGCGGCATCCATGGCCTGGAGGACGAAACGGTCGTCTGCGGCCCGGCTTTCACCAGCATCGGCAATACGGTCTACACCATGCCGGACGATCCGTTGACCGCCCAGTGCAAGGTTGTGGATCAGCTTCAGCCCGGTGAGGTTTACGTGCTGGCCACGCGCGGCGAGTACAACTGCGCCGTGTTCGGCGAGCTGTTTGCAACGGCGGTGCAGCAGCGCAAGGGCGTCGGCGTACTGCTCGACGGCATGGCCCGCGACCTGCGCGCGCTCAAACAGATGAAATTCCCGCTGTTCTATCGCGGGGCGCTCCCGACCACCTCGAAGGGCCGCTGCGAGATCAACGAGTGCAAGCTGCCCGTGCAGATCGACGGCGTGTTGATCAACCCCGGCGATATCGTGTTCGGCGATATCGACGGCGTTTGCATCGTTCCGCAGGAGATTGCGGACGAGGTGTTCGAGCGCGCGATTGCGCTCATCGAGAACGAAAACACCGTTCGCGCAGGCCTGCACAACGGCGCCTCTCTGGAGGAGGTCTACAAGAAGGTCGGCGCGATCTGAGCAAAGGGTACGCCTGGCGCGGCGGAGGTTCGCCGGAATCCCCCACCCCGGCGGATGTCACCGCGCCACGGCAGCCCGCCGCAGCCAGCATGATTTTGCGGCGCGGCAAGGAGGAGGAGGGAAGACGTCCATGCAGATGGCAAGCTATGTGCGCGTATCCACGGCGGAGGCGGCGCTCGCGGCGGCAAGATCGGCGCGAGGGCCTGTGTTATATTTTGCAGGCGGGACGGATATTCTGGTCAAGCAGCGTGAGAATGACTGCTATGCCGGGCATGATGTGATCGATATATACGGCGTGGAAGAGCTGCGCGGCGTGTCCGACGCGGGCGACCGCCTGCGGATTGGCGCATTGACGACGCACGCCGCGATCGCGCAGGACCCGCTGATCCAGCAACATGCCCGCATTCTGGCGCTTGCGTGCGATACGGTCGGTTCGCTGCAGATTCGCAACCACGCTACGATCGGCGGCAATATCGGGAACGCATCGCCCGCGGCGGACACCCTGTCGGCGCTGGCCGTGCTGGATGCGCGGGTGGAAATCCGGCGCGGCGCCGAAACGCTGCTGTTGCCGCTATACGATGTGATCCTGAAACCGTATGCGACAAGCCTTGCAAACGGCGATCTCATCACCGCCGTGCTCGTCAACAAACTGCCGGAAGGCTGCGTCAGTGATTTTTACAAGCTGGGACGCAGGCGTGCGCTCGCCATATCCCGCATGACCATTGCAACGCTGTTGCGGCGGGATGCCGATGGCGTTGTGGACTATTTCGATATGACGCTCGGGGCTACGTTCCCGCGCCCGCAACGGTTTGCGGACATCCCGCCGCTGCTGCTGGGCAAGCGGCCGACCGAAGCGGATATTCTGCTGACCGCAAAGACCATGGCGGACAAGATTCCTGCGGTCGCAGGGATCCGCCATTCCACCAAATACAAGCAGCCGGTTGCGGAGAAGCTGGCGGCGCGCGTGCTGCGCAGGCTGCTGGCCGACGGCTGAACCCTTCAACAGACGGAAAGGGGAGGAAATGCGATATGCTGGATCTGCTGCTTAAGCGTGCGCATGTGTATGCGCCGGAAGATCTGGGCGTGGTGAACGTCGGCATTGCGGACGGGAAGATCGCCTGCGTGGGCAACGAGGTGCCGCCGGCGGCGCGCGTGGTCGATTGCGACGGCGCGCCGGTGCTTCCGGGCGTGATCGAGACGCACGCGCATATGCTGCTGCCCTTTGGCGGCACGCATACGATGAACGATTTTTACGACGGCACAATGGCCGGCGCGCTTGGCGGCGTGACCACGCTGATCGATTTTGCCGACCAGGTGCACGGCGGCACGGTCACCGAGGCGCTCGAGGCGCGCCTGGCGCTTGCGACGGACTGCGCGGTCGACTATTCCTTCCACTGCACGCTCACCGATATTACGGAGGACTGCCTGCGCGAGATTCCGGCGCTTGTGGCGCGGGGCATCACGTCGTTCAAGTTTTATACCGCGTATTCGGCTTCGGGGCTGTACGTACCGGCCGATCGGATGGCGGAGGCGTTTCGCCATGTCGCGGCCTGCGGGGCGCTGGCCACGGTGCATTGCGAGACCGAAGAGGAGGTGCTCGCGGCGACGGAGCAGCTCATCGAGGCCGGAAAGACCCAGATCCGGTATTTCCCGCTCAGCCGTCCGGACGAGAGCGAGGAGAGCGCGATTGCGGGCGTCATCGCCCTCGCCCGGGAAACGGGCGTCAAGCTGCTCATCCGGCATGTTTCGTCCGCAGCCGGCGTGCGATTGATCGCGCAGGCGCAGGCGGCGGGGCAGACCGTGATCGGAGAGACCTGCCCGCATTATCTGCTGCTGACGCGCGAGGTTTACGGCCGGGAGAATGGCGCGGACTTTATCTGCAACCCGCCCATCCGCGGCGAAGCCGACCGGGACGCGCTGTGGGGCGCGCTCGAGAGCGGCGTGAAATTTACGATCGGGACGGATGACTGCGCGTTCTACCTTGCGCAAAAGCGCATATCCGACCAATTCGATCAGGTGCCCGGCGGCGTGCCGGGGATCGAGACGCGCATGCCGATTCTGCTGAGCATGGGCGTCGGGCGGGGACGCTTCGGCTACGAACGCCTGGCCCATCTGACCGCGACGGATGTGGCGAAGGTATACGGACTTTATCCGCAAAAGGGCAGGATTGCCGTGGGAAGCGACGCGGACCTCATCCTGGTGGAGCCGTGCGAACCATATCCGCTCACAATCCGGGACCTGCATGAAAAATCGGACTACACGCCGTTTGAGGGCCTTCCGCTCACGGCGCGCATCCGCATGACGGTCGCGCGCGGCAGAGTGGTTGCCGAGAACGGCGCGTTCACCGGCAGGCGCGGCGGCGGCAGGCTGCTGCAACGCGGGCTGCCCGCTTCGCTGGGCGAGCTGTGACGCAGACGCCGCGCGCGCCGGCAAGCCGATATCAGGCACAGTATTTTCGGCGGCATGCCGCCGATGGAAAGGGACGGTCGATACGATGGATCGAAACGAAATCATGGTCTCGCTGACACAGGCGCTCATCCGGGCCCGGAGCTATTCCGGCGAGGAGGGGGGCGTGGTGGACATCCTTGCGGAGTTCTTCCGCCAGAACCATTTCGACAAGGTGCAGGTGGACGATTACGGCAACGTCATCGGCAGCATCTATGGCGCGCGGCCGGGGCCAGCGCTGCTGTTCGACGGGCACATCGACACCGTCCGGGTGGTCGATCCGTCCGCCTGGACGCACGACCCCTTCGGCGGGGAGATCGTCGACGGCCGGCTGTATGGACGGGGCGCCTCGGACATGAAGGGCGCGGTGGCGGCGATGAGCTGCGCGGCGGCGGCCTTTGCCAAGGCGAACGGACGCGACTTTGCGGGCAGCATCCATGTTGCCGGCGTGGTGCACGAGGAATGCTTTGAAGGCGTAGCCGCCCGTTCGGTCAGCGCCATCGTACAGCCGGATATCGTCGTGATCGGCGAGGCGTCGGAACTGAATCTCAAGATCGGGCAGCGTGGCCGCGCGGAAATCAAGGTGGAGACCTTTGGCAAGAGCGCGCACTCCGCCAATCCCGAAAAGGGCGTGAATGCGGTATACGCCATGTGCCGCCTGATCGAACGGCTCGCGCAGATCGAGCCGCCGTCCAATCCGCGCCTGAACAAGGGCATCATGGAGCTGACGGATATCCTGTCCTCGCCGTATCCGGGCGCCTCCGTTGTGCCGGATCACTGCACGGCGACCTATGACCGCCGCCTGCTGCCGGGCGAAACGAAGGAGGGCGTGCTGCAGCCGGTGCTCGATGTGATTGCCGCGCTGGAGCGGGAGGACCCCCGCTTCCACGCGAAGGCCGGCTTTGCGACCGCGGAGGAGGAGTGCTATACGGGCAACCAGATTGCCGGGGAACGCTTCTTCCCCGGCTGGCTCATGGAGCCGGATGCGGCGTTTATCCAGCGGGTCAAGCGGCGGCTGGACGAGCTGGGGATCCAACCGCGGCTGACGGAGTACAACTTCTGCACCAACGGCAGCCATTATGCCGGCGAAGCGGGGATCCGCACGATCGGGTTTGGACCGTCCCGCGAGAATCTTGCGCATACGGTGGACGAATATGTGGAACTTGCGCAGTTGGAAAATGCGCTCACTGGCTATATCGGAATCATGGAAGCACTGCTGAAGGAGGATTGACATGAACGAGATTCTGAAACAGATTGGCGATCTGGGCATCGTACCGGTCATCAAGATTGAGGACGTTGACAAGGCGCAGCCGTTGGCGGAAGCAATGTGCGCGGGCGGCCTGCCGCTGGCGGAGATTACGTTCCGCACCGCCAACGCGGCCGAGGCGATTCGCCGCGTTGCAAAGAACGTGCCGGGCATGCTGGTGGGCGCAGGCACCGTCATCACCTGCGAGCAGGTTGACCGCGCGCTCGATGCGGGCGCCCGCTTCATTGTGAGCCCGGGTTTCAACGAGAAGGTTGTGCAACACTGCGCAAAGCGCGGCGTGCCGATTACGCCCGGGTGCTCCAGCCCCTCCGATTTTGAGCACGCCATCGAAAACGGGCTTGAGGTGGTCAAGTTCTTCCCGGCGGAGCAGTGCGGCGGACTGAAGTTTATCAAGGCGGTGTCCGCGCCGTATTCGCAGCTGAAGTTCATCCCGACCGGCGGGATCAACACGAAGAATTTGAACGAGTACCTGGCCTTTGACAAGATCCTTGCCTGCGGCGGCAGCTGGCTTGCCCCGGCGGATCTGGTCGCGGCCGGCGATTTTGCCGGCATCGAGCGCATTGTGCGGGAGGCGGTCTCGCTGGTGCTCGGCTTCGGCATCAAGCACATCGGCGTCAACGCCAGCGATGCGGACGCCTCGCTTCGCACGGCGGGCAGCTTTGCCGACCTGCTCTATGCGGACGTCAAACAGGGCAACAGCTCCAACTTTGCCGGTTCGCTGGTCGAAGTGATGAAAAAACCGTTCCTCGGCGCGAACGGGCATATCGCGCTCGGCGTGAACAGCATTCCGCGCGCGCTGGCCTATCTGGCGGCCCGCGGATTTGAGGCCGACATGGAAACGGCCAAGTACGATGATGCCGGCAAGCTCAAGACCGTCTACCTCAGGGGAGAGGTCGGCGGCTTTGCGATCCACCTTTTGAAGAACTGAACGGAGGAAAGACAGATGAAACGCGTTGTTACCTTTGGCGAAATCATGCTGCGCCTTGCGCCGCCCAACTATGACCGCTTTGTACAGGCCGATACCTTTACCGCCATCTATGGCGGCGGCGAGGCGAATGTGGCCATCTCGCTGGCCAACTATGGCGTGGACGTCGCGTTTGTCACCAAGGTCCCCGCCCATGAGATCGGGCAGTGCGCCGTCAACACGCTGCGGCGGTATGGCGTGGACACCTCGAAGATCGTGCGCGGGGGCAACCGCCTCGGCATCTACTATTGCGAAAAGGGCGCTTCGCAGCGCGCCTCCAAGGTCATCTACGACCGCGCCGGCTCCGCCATTGCGGAGGCGGAGCGCAGCGACTTCGACTGGGACGCCATTTTTGAGGGCGTGGACTGGTTCCACTTCACCGGCATCACGCCGGCCATCTCCGATAAGGCGGCGGCGGCCTGCAAGGATGCGCTGATCACCGCAAAGAAGCACGGCGTCACCGTCAGTACGGACCTCAACTACCGCAAAAAGCTCTGGACCCGCGAAAAGGCCGGGCAGGTCATGGGCGAGCTGATGCAGTATGTGGACATCTGCATTGCCAACGAAGCGGATGCGTCCGACGTGTTCGGCATCAGCGCGGAGAATAGCGATGTGACCGGTGGGAAGCTGGATCGCAACGGATATGTCAGCGTCGCACGGCAGCTCACCGAGCGGTTTGGCTTCCAGAAGGTCGCCATCACGCTGCGCAGCTCCCGTTCGGCCAACGACAACGACTGGGCCGGCATGCTGTATGCCGGCGGGCAGGCGTATTTCTCCCGGACCTACCCGATCCATATCGTCGACCGCGTTGGCGGGGGCGACAGCTTTGGCGGCGGTCTGATCTATTCGCTGCTCAACGGCAAATCCGACAAATACGCGCTTGAGTTCGCCGTGGCGGCCAGTTGCCTCAAGCATACCATTGAGGGCGACTACAACCTCGTCTCCGTTTCGGAGGTTGAGACGCTCGTGGGCGGCGACGGTTCCGGCCGCGTACAACGATAACGAGGAGGTTATCCATGAAAATCAGACAGGACCTTTCCATCGATTTTTGCGGCAGACATTTCGTCAACCCCTTCACCGTCGCAGCCTCGCCGCCGTCCGATAACCGCGCGCGCGTGGAGCGCGCGTTCGAGGCGGGCTGGGGCGGCGCGGTGTTCAAGACCACGTCCGTCGAATCTGAAGTGGTAGATCTCGTCTATCCGATGATGGGCGCGCTCTCCTATAAGGATCGCCGCCATGCCGCGTTCTACAACATCGACCTCATCTCCGAGCGCCATATCGACGAGATCTGCGCCGACATCCGGTACCTGAAGGGCAAATTCCCGGACCGCATGGCCATCGGCAGCATCATGGCCGGCAGCCGTGCGGAGTGGGAGGAGCTGGTCTCCAAGCTGGAGGCCGCCGGCGCGGATATGATCGAGTGCAGCATGTCCTGCCCGCAGGGCGAGGGCGACGGCACGATCCCGGTCAACGACCCGGCGCTCACGCGGGAGGTTACCGGCTGGATCAAGGCGGCGCTCACGAAGGACACGCCGATCATCGTCAAGCTCGCGCCGATCGTGACCGATCTGTCCGCCATCGGCTTTGCGGCCAAGGAAGGCGGCGCGGACGCGCTCTGCGCGATCGATACGGTGCGCGGTTTCCCCGGCATCGATCTGGATACGCTGGAACCGAAGCTCAGCGTGCGCGGCAAGTCCACGTTTGCAGGCATGTCGGGCCCTGCGGTCAAGCCCGTGGCCATGGCCTGCATCGCCGAGCTGGCGCAGAACGTCGGCCTGCCGGTGGCGGGCGTCGGCGGTCTGACCACCTGGCAGGATGCAGCGGAGTTCCTGCTGCTGGGCGCAAGTAATCTGCAGGTCTGCACGGCGATCATGCGCTATGGGTTTGAAATCGTGACCGACCTCAAGGCGGGGCTTGCCAACTACATGGCCGAGAAGGGCTTCCGCTCGCTTGGCGACATGGTCGGCAAATGCCTCGGCACGTTTGCCGAGCACGAGCAGCTTGACCGGAAGATCAAGCAGATCTCTTCCATCAATCCGGATACCTGCATCGGCTGCAACAGCTGTTACATCGCCTGCCGTGACGGCGGCTATAACGCCATCGAGCTGGGCAGCGAGCGGCCCGTGATCGACGCGGAGAAGTGCCGCGGCTGCGGCGTGTGCCAGTCGGTGTGTCCGGTGGAGGGCTGCATGGTCCTCAAGCGCAAATAAGGAAGGAGGCACAACATGGAAAAGAACCTGTTCATGACCGAGGCGCAGGCGCTGGCCGAGGCCAATCGCTGCCTCCACTGCTATGCCGCACCCTGCAAGAACAGCTGCCCCGCCGGGGTGGATGTGCCGCGGTTCATCGGCCGCATTGCAACGCGGGACTGGGTCGGCGCTGCTGAAACGATCCGCGAGAGCAATCCGCTGGGCCTGGTGTGCGGGCTGGTCTGCCCGTCGGCGGAGCTTTGCCGGCGGGATTGCAACTGCGGCAAACTGGGCGAATCCATCCGCATTTCCGAGCTGCAGGCGTATGCCATGCGCAGGGCGGTTGAGCGCGGCGACGGGCTGCCGCAGCAGTCGGTCGCAAACGGCAAGCGCGTGGCCGTCATCGGCGGCGGGCCGAGCGGCGTTGTCGCGGCGGCGCTGCTGGCGGCGAAGGGCTATGGCGTGACGCTGTTCGAAAAGGCGGATCATCTCGGCGGCGTACCGATGGACGAGATCCCCAACGAACGGCTGGACAAGGCGCTGTTCCGGCGCGAGATCGAACAACTGCTCTCCGGCGGCGTGGACGTGCAGCTCAACAGCGCGATCGACGCTGCCCGGGCGGCGCGCATCAATGAAACGTATGATGCGGTCTATCTGGCCTGCGGCCTTGGCGAGCCGAACAGAAGCTTTGCCGCACAGGCGAGGGGCTGCATGAGCGCGGAGGCGTTTTTGCGCCTGGCCAACGCGGGCGGCTGTCGGGACGTTTCCGGCACGGTCATCGTGCAGGGCGGCGGCAATACCGCGATCGATGCGGCGGTTACGGCCAAAAAGCTCGGCGCGGAGCGCGCCATTCTCTGCTACCGCCGCAGCCAGCGGGAGATGCCCGCCTGGGCGGATGAGATGGTCCTGGCGGTGCAGGCCGGCGTGGAATTCCTGTTTCAGACGCAGGTGCTCGGCGTGGTCGAGAGGGACGGCGCCGTTACCGGCGTGACGCTCGCGCCCGTTGCGCTTGGCGAGGCCGATGCCTCCGGCCGCCGCCGTCCGATTGTGCGCGAGGACGAACGGTACACCCGCGAGGCGGCGATGGTGCTCACCGCCACCGGCAAGTCGCGCGGGGACGGCTGGGCCGATGCATTCGACGCGGCGAAGCTGTTCGTGGGCGGCGACGCTGCAAACGGCGGCGCGACCGTCGTGCAGGCCGTTGCGGAGGCCAAGGCCGCCGTCGCGGCGATCGACGAAAAGCTCAACGCATAACAGGGAGGAAGCCATGGCACTTACGGTCTATAAAAACGCAAAAATATTCACGATGGACCCCGATGCGCCGTATTATGCCTCCGGGTATCTGTCCGTGGAAAACGGCAAGATCCGGGAGATCGGCCCCATGGCCGGTTATGTGCGGCCGGAGGGCGCGGCGGAAACCGACCTTTGCGGAAAGGTCGTGCTGCCCGGCGTTATCCACAGCCACAGCCATTTCTACGGCCAGTTTGTACGCGGCATTCCGCTCTCCACCCCGATGGCCAACTGGCAGCAGATCCTTGGGGATATGTGGTGGAAGGTCGATAAGCTCCTCGATGACGAAATGAACTATTACAGCGCCATGATGGGGCTGATCGAGGGGATTGAGATGGGGACCACCACCTACATCGACCACCATGCCAGCCCGAACCACAGCATCGGTTCGCTCGAATGCATCGAGCAGGCGGTCCGGGAGGTCGGCGCGCGCGCCGTGCTTTGCTATGAAGTTACGGACCGGGACGGCAGCGAGCGCTGCGAAAACGGCATTCGGGAGAACGTCGCGTTCATCAAGGCGCATCAGGGCGACCGGGAGGCGCTCGTGCAGGGGACGTTCGGGTTGCACGCTTCCTATACGCTCAGCGATAAAACGCTGGAGCGCTGCGCGGCGGAAGCGTCGTCGCTCGGCGTTGGCTTCCATATCCATGTGGCGGAGGACCGGGCCGACGTGTACGACAGCTATCGCCGTTGCAACAAACACGTGGTGAATCGCCTGGAGGATTTCGGCATCCTCGGCGAAAAGACCATCGCGGCGCATTGCGTCCACGTCGGGCCGGAGCAGCGGGCCATATTCCGCCGCACCGGCACGATGATCGCCCACAATCCGGAGTCGAACATGAACAACGCCGTCGGCATCGCGCCCGTATGGGACATGCTGCAGGAAGGGCTGTGCGTGGGCCTTGGCGGCGACGGCTTTGTTTACGATTCCTTCAAGGAGATCCAGATCGCCACGATTGCGCAGCGCGCCTTCTACGGCGACCCGCGCGTGATGGGCGGCGACGCCTGCGAGCGGCTGCTGTACCGGAACAACTTCCGGATTGCGAGCACGTTTTTCGATCACTTCGGCGCACTCAGGCCGGGCAATGCGGCGGATTTCATTGCGGTGGACTATGTCGCACCAACGCCGCTGCATGCGGGCAACCTGTTCTCGCACCTGACGAGCAACTTTACCGGCCACGTGGATACCGTCGTGGTCAACGGGCGGGTGCTCAAAAAGGACGGCGCGCTCACGACTGTCGATCGGGAAGCGGTGTTCGCCAAGTGCCGCGAGCATGCCGAAAGGCTCTGGAAGATGCTCTGAGTGCAGGGCCGCCGCAGCGGCGATGCCCTCGATAAATCCGAAAGAAAGCCGCCGGCCCGCTGGCCGGCGGCTTTGCATTTGTACGGCCGCGTGGCCGCTGTCACTTTTTCGACCCGGCCTGCGCGAGCTTTTGCATACGGCGGTTGGCGACTTCCGGCGGGATGGGGCGGATATCGCCCGCACGGGTCAGCGCCCACTTGGTTGCCAGTGGGCCGAACAGTTCGTATACGAGCACGGAGAAGAGCACGATGTTGCGCACCAGTGCGCCGTCGGTTGTGCCGAGCGCCTGTGCGGAAACGCACATGCCGAGCGCCACGCCCGCCTGCGGCAGCAGCGTCACGCCCAGATAGTCCACGACCTTCCTGTCGCAATGCACCGCCCGGGCGGATTCGCGCGCGCCGATGTATTTGCCGGCGGAACGGAACAGGATGTACACCACGCCGGCCAGCACCACCGTCCAGTCCGCGAACAGCTCCAGCTCCAGCTGCGCGCCGCTGATGACGAAAAAGAGCGCGAGCAGCGGGGCGGTCCAGCGATCGGCGAGAGCCATCAGTTCGTCGGAGAGCGGGCAGAGATTGCAGAACACGGTTCCCATCATCATGCACACCAGCAGCGAGGAGAAGCCGACGGTGACCGGCCCGGCCGGGAGCTGCAGCATCGACAGCGCAACGGTCAAAAACACGAACGCAATCGTCATGACGAGGCGGTTGGTGTTGGAATGGAACAGGGTTTCAAGCCGCGTCAGCACATAACCGGCGGCAGCGCCGAGCAGCAGCGAGGCGGCGATTTCGATGAGCGGGTTGAGCAGCACCGAGAACAGGTCCAGCGCGCCGCTGAGGAGCGCGCGCGCCACGCCAAAGGATATGGCGAACACGACGAGGCCCACGGCGTCGTCGAGCGCGACAATGGGCAGCAGCAGATCCGTCAAGGGACCTTTTGCCTTGTACTGGCGCACGACCATGAGCGTGGCGGCCGGGGCGGTCGCCGTGGCGATGGCGCCGAGCGTGATTGCCGCGGGCAGGGAAAGGACCTGCGGGGCGAGCAGGTGGAGCGCGATGAGCGCAGCGTCCACCAGCAGCGCCGCCGCGAGCGCCTGCACCACGCCGATGACGAGCGCCTGCCGGCCGGTTTGCCGCAGCGCGCCGAGCCGGAACTCGTTGCCAATGGAGAAGGCGATGAACCCCAGCGCGATGTCGGACACCACATCGAGCGCGCCGAGCTCCGCATAGGAGGAAAAGCCGATGCCCGGGATGCCGAGCCTGCCGAGGAAGAACGGGCCGATCAACAGCCCGGCGAACAGGTAGGCCGTCACATCCGGAAGACGGAGCGGCCGGACGAGCCGGGTCATCATCAGCCCGGCGAACAGTGCAAACGCGATGGACAGGATCTCTTTCATACCAAAGCCTTCCTTTTGATTCCCGGCGGATATTGTAGCACCGCCCGGCATGGAATGCAAACCCCGCTTTTTTGCCTGCGACAGAAAATAGCGGCAGGTTTGAAAGGAATCGCCCCGTTGCGGCGTATTATAAGTGAATGCTGAAAAATGCGGAGCAATGGAGGGATTTTCTTATGAACAGACTGGTCTTGGCGGGCATTTTGGCGGCCATCCTGGCGGCGTCCGGCGGCATGGCGGGCACGCTTGCGGCACAGGGGGGCGGCACGGCCTGCCGGCACGCCGCCTGCGGCAATTATGTGGACGACGACGGCGACGGCGTGTGCGACAACTGCGGCACGGCCTGCCGGGGCGCCGCCTGCGCCGGCTATGTGGATATGGATGGCGACGGCGTGTGCGACAACTGCGGCAATTATGTGGATGACAACGGCGACGGCGTGTGCGATAATATCGGTGCCGGCGGCGGCTGCCACGCGCATCACGGCGGAAGGAGCGGCCACTGCCACGGTAACAAATGATGCGGTGAGGAGCGGCCATGCGCAGCGAGCTGGAGGTCAACCGGGCGATCGAGCGGTATGCGGATACCGTCAGCCGGATCTGTATGGTGCAGTTGAAAAACGCGGCCGATACGGAGGACGTCTTTCAGGAGGTGTTCTTGAAATACGCCCTGAGCTCCGCTGTTTTTGAAACCGTCGAACACGAGAAGGCATGGATCATCCGCGTGGCGCTGAATCGGTGCCGGGATTTGCACAGGCGGCTGTTGCGCAGCCGAACCGCCCCCCTGGAGGAGGCGTTGACGGCGCCGGAGGAAGCGCCGCACACCGAGGTGCTTGCAGCGGTGCTGTCCCTGCCGCAAAAGTATCGGGAGGCGGTCTATCTGCACTATTACGAGGGATATACCGCCGTGGAGATCGGCCGGCTGCTCCATCGCAATGTCAACACCGTATATACCCTGCTGGCGCGCGCCAAGGAGCAGCTACGCGAGAAGCTGGGAGGCGACGGATATGAGGGATAACATCAAGGCCGCCTTTGACAGGGTGCATGCCGGGGAGGCGCTCAAGGCGCGCACCCGCCGGTATGTGTATGCGCGCACCGGCGGATATCGTCAGCGCGCGCCGCGATTTGCGCTTGTGGCCGCAGTTGCCTGCGCTCTTGTGCTGCTGTCGGGCGGCGGGGCATACTGCGCCTATGCCGTGCCGGTGGCTGCCATCAGCATGGATGTGAACCCGTCCGTTCAACTGGAGGTAAACCTGCTGGACCGGGTCATCCGCGCGACGGGGTATAACGACGATGGCGCCGCGCTGCTCGACGGACTCGACCTGACGCATATGGCGTATCCGGATGCGCTCAACGCCCTGTTGGAGGACGAGGCGCTGGCGGCCTGCCTGCAGGCGGGCGAGGAGCTTGTGATCACCGTCGTAAGCGGTTCGGAGCAGAGGAGCGCGGCGATCCAGTCGTGCATCGTGGCGCGTACGGGCATCGCGCCCGAACAGATCCACTGTTCCGGACACCGGGAGGATATTGCGGACGCCCATGCGGCGGGGCTGTCCTGCGGCAAATACCAGGCATATCTTGCGTGGCTGGCGCTCGACCCAACCGTCACGGTGGAGGACGTGCAGGGGCTGACCATGCGCGAGATCCGTGAGCGGATCGAACAGGCGCAGTCCGGTGCGGCAGCGCCGGGCGGGAGCGGCGCTGCAGACGGCTATGGCGGCGGCTCGGGCGGAGAGAGCGGCGGCCATGGCGGGGGAAACGGCGACCACGGGCATGGCTATGACCATGGCCACGATTGAGGCATGCGCAACCGCGCAGGAAAGGAAAAACACGCCTCCGCCTTAAGCGCGGTGTTTTAAGAAAACAAAGAGGGACGGCTGCAGCCGTCCCTCTTAAATGGTTCCTGTCTCACCGCGCCGTTTGCGGCGGGGCCGTTGCCGTATGATGGCGGCGAAGCGTTCGTTGGCGCACGTTTCCCGGCGCACATCGGGCGGCGGGAAGCGCGGCTCAGAAGATGGCAGCGATGACCTTGTCCAGTGCGGCGATGATGTCGTCGATCTCGCGTGCGGTGTAGAGTGGGCCAAGACCGATGGCGACGAAGCGTCCTACGTAATCATCCGTATGCGGGCATGCAACGGCGGGATCGTATACGAGATGTTCCGCATCGCAACCGGGGCCAAAAGGCGGCATATTGGGGTTGGTCATGGCGCGCGTCCTGGCCGGATAATCCGTTACAAGATTGCAGCAGAACGACGTAGGTCCGCAGGGGATGCCCTCGGCGCACATTGCCACGGAAAACCGCTGCGCAACCTGTTTTGTCGGCATCAACATGATGAAGGCCATGCCGCAGTCACCCTCCGTAAAGCGTACGGAGAAATGCGGGTTGCCGGCCACATGTTCGCGCAGCCGCCGGTGCGCGCTGCGGCAGGCGGCGAGAATGGCGTCCAGACGCCGGAACTGCGCGCAGAGGAATGCCCCCTGCAGCTCGCTCATGCGCAGTTGCAGCCCGGCGAACATCAGCGCGCGCGCGGCAAGCCCCCGGTCCTGCAGTTTTTCCTCAAAATACGGACGGACGTTGCCGAGATCGTGGAAGCGAACCGCCCGCACGAACAGTGCCTCGTCATTGGTGAAGAGCATACCGCCTTCGCCCGCCGTGAGCACCTTGTGTGTTTGGAAACTTGTGATGGCGACGTCGCCCAGCGTGCCGAGCGGCCGCCCCCGGTAAGTGCCCCCCAACGCCTGCGCACAATCCTCAATGACCAGAATGTGGTGTGCGCGGGCAATGCGCAGGATTTCATCCATCCTTGCCGGAGCGCCCTGATAGTGTACCGGAATGACGGCCTTCGTCTTATGCGTGATTTTTCGCGCAAAGTCATCCGGGTCCAGGTTCAGGTCATCGCCGATGTCCGCAAAGACGGGGGTCACGCCGAGCACGGCCAGCACACAGTAGTCCGTGTACCAGGCAAAGCTCGGGATGATGACCTCGTCCCCGGGCCCCAGACCGGCTGCGGCGACTGCGCAGAGCAATGCCGCAGAACCGCTGGATACCGCCAGCGCATAGCGGCAACCGAAACGCTGTGCAAACATCTCCTCCAAGGTTTTGACCTTGTCGGGCGTGCCGATCCCGTAGAAGCGGAAGGGACTCTTTTCTCGAACCACATCCACAAGCTCATCCAGCTCCTCCCGGCCGATCAGGGAGGCGCCCAACATATTGGTAGGGAAGGGTTCCGTGCGGACGGGGGTGCCGCCGTCGATGGCCAGCCGTTCCATATCGTTTCCTCCTGTAGCGTCTGGATTGCCACGCCCGCCGGCCGAACGGCTTGCGGGCGAGGCAAAAGGAATGGGAAAGCCCCGCCCGCCGGGGGGATGGCGGCGGGGCCGTACTGTTCGCCGGAAGTCAGGGGACTACATCAGGCGAACCTTGCCCTTGAAGCGGGAGATAAACTGGTCGTTCCACTCATCGCCGCCGGGGCAGTTGCCGCTTTTCCAAAGCGGGACCTGTACGCCGCGCTCGCCCAGAATGGCGGCGGCCGTCATCATCAGGCAGTTGAGCGTATAGGCGTTGCAGAGGGTAGAGACCGCGCCCATCTTTTGATCGATACCCGGAATTTCGATCACGGCGTCGCCGACCGGGACTTTGGTATCGATATAGTAATCGCAGGCCTTGTAGAGGTTGACATGGGACGGGTGCCGTGCCGGATGGTCGGCGGGGATGTTGTCCGCATGGCCGACGGAGGTGATGGCGATCGTCGTTGCGCCGAGCGCCTTGGCGGTAAACGCCGCGTCGAGGCAGGCGGCATTGATGCCGTACGCGTTGGCGATGATGAGCAGGTCGCCCTTGCCGATCTGGTTGTCCTCAATGACGATTTTGCCGTAACCGGGCGTCCGCTCGATGGCCATGGAGCGGAGGGCGCCGCTGGAGAGCATCGTTCCTTCATCCAAGATGGCGCTCACATGCATCAGGCCGCCCGCCCGGAAGAAGACCTCCATCGCGTTCATGTTGGAATGGCCGCCCGGGCCCCAGATGTAGATCAGCTTATCCTTCTCGATCTGATCCGCGATCACCTTGGCAACGGTATCGATGCGTCCGCGCTCCTCTTCCCTGATGCGCGTCAGATAGCCGACTGCCTGATCAAAGAACTCCTGCATGATGTCCTGTTTCATTTTGTTTTCTCCTTTACATATTCTTCGTTGGAAACGACCGGGTTCCCCTGATAAAATACACGCCGGACGCGCACATCCCCGTCGAACAGGAGGATATCGGCGTCATAGCCGGGCAAAAGCCGACCCTTGCGATCATCGATGCGCAGGATCTTTGCGGGGTTTTCCGTCATCATGCGCACGGATTCGGCCAAAGATACGCCGACCTTTTGGTACATCGTCCGCACAAGGTCCACCCCGACCTGAACGCTGCCGAGGAATGCGCTGCGATCGAGGAATTTGGCGACGCCGTCCTCTATGATGCCGCGCACACCGCTTTCGAGGCTGCCGACGATGACCTCGCCCACCTCGTCCGTCCCGGCCGGCCGGATGGAATCGGAGCAGAGCTGGAGGCGTTCGGGTCCGATCAGCCGATAGATCATCCGCATCAGGTCCGGCGGCAAATGGCAGCCGTCCGCGATCACCTCCACCCACAGCTCGTCGAACAGATAGGCGCATTCCAGCACGCCGGGAACCCGGAAGCCGCTCTCACGCGTGACCGTCGACATGTCGGAATAGAGGTGCGTTATATGACGAAACCCGGCCTTGATTGCGCGGCGCACATCGCGGATGGTCGCATCGGTATGTCCGATCGAGGGGAGGATCCCGTTGGCCAGGCAGTCTGCGGCAAACTGCTCCGCGCCGGACAACTCCGGTGCCGCCGACCAGCGCGCAATGCAGCCGTCGGCATAAGCCATCAGCTCCAGGTAGGCCTGCCGTTGCGGCGGCATGATATAGCGCAGATCCATGCCGCCTGCCCGTTGCGGCGGGAAGTACGGCCCTTCAAAATGCATCCCGAGCAGGCATTGGCGATCCGCGCGGGAGCGCCTTGCCTCGCGGAACGAATCGATCGTGCGACGATATTCCCGGTCGCTCGCCGCGACCGTGGTGGGCAATATGGTGGTCACCCCGTGGCGAAGGTGCGTTTCACAAGCACCGTCATAGGCTTCCTGCGTGCCGTCCATGAAATCGTGCCCGCCTGCGCCGTGGGCGTGCAGTTCGATCAACCCGGCCGAGGCATACAACCCTTCGCCGTCTATCACCGTGGTCGCAGGCGGCTCAAAGCAGGGCGGCAATACCGACAGGATCTTCCCGTCCTCGAGCAGCAGATTCCCGGCGCGGACGGTTCCGTCTACGATCATGACATTGCGTATCAGCGTTCGATTTATCATGGCTTCCTTTCCTGTGGGGGTCAGGCGTCGCAGGGGACCTTCCGTCCACCATAGTAGACGCCGTGTACGCACACATCCTCGTCGAACAGGACGATGTCCGCGTCATGGCCAGGCAACAAGCGTCCCTTGCGCCCCGCCAGATGCAAAAGCCGCGCCGGGTTTTCGCACATCATGCGGATGGTATCGGGCAACGGCACGCCGGCGAGCTTCCACATCGTGCGCACCAGCCGATCAGCCGTTGCGATGCTGCCGGCAAAGGCGCTGCGATCCGGCAGCTTGGCGACGCCGTCCTCGATGATGCAGATCTGCCCGTCTTCCTTGCTGCCGCTGATGGCGGTCTGCACGTCTAATCCTGCCGGACGCAGCGAGTCGGTCACCATGATGATGCGGTCGACCCCCTTGCATTTGACGATCATATGCAGCAGCTCCGGCGGGAGATGGCAGCCGTCGGCAATGACTTCGACGGTCAGGCCGTCGAGCGCATAGGCGCTTTCCGTCACGCCGAGGATGCGAAACCCGCTTTTGCGGGTGATCGTTGAAGTGCAGGAGTACAGGTGCGTGACGTGGTTATAGCCGTGCCGGAGGGCCTCCACGCAGTCGGCATAGGTTGCGTCGGTGTGCGCTATTGTCGGCCAGATCCCGTGGGCGGTCAGATAGTCGCCCATCTCCATCGCGCCATGGCGCTCCGGTGCGATGGACCAGCGCACGATGGCGCCGTCGGCAAGTTCTATGATCCGCCGGTATTCTGCGGGGTCGGGGTCGCGGATATAGCGCGGGTCCTGGCCGCCCTTTTGATTCATGGCAAAATAAGGCCCCTCCAGATGCAGGCCGGGCTGGCATTGCTCCCGCTCCATCAGCGCGCGTGCTTCCTTGAAGGCGGCAATGCTGCGCAGGAGCTCCTCCGTTGATGCGGAAAGCGTCGTCGGCAGGATGGTGGTCGTGCCATGGGACAGATGCATCCGGCAGGCGCCCAGGAACGCCTCCACCGTGCCGTCCATGAAGTCGTGGCCGCCCGCGCCGTGCGTATGGCAGTCGATAAATCCCGCCGAGGCATAGAGACCGCCGCCGTCGATCGTTTGGGCGCCCTGGATCTGTGCGTTGTGCGGCAGTATGGCGGCAATTTTGCCGTCCTCCACCAGAATGCTGCCGGCGGAGATGCTGCCGCCGTCCACGATGCGGATATCCCGAATCAGCAGTTGCATGTCGTGCTCCTTTCCCTACGACAGCAGAGCGCTGCTGTCCGCGTCCAGATAGAGGCGGGAACCGGGCGTGCGGCGCAGGATGGTGCAGGGGCACTGCTCGCCGATCGGGCCTTCGAGCATATCCCGCGCGGCGTTGGCCTTGGTCGCGGCGGGTACCATGCAGAAGCGGTAAGCGCTCTTCATCAGCGTCGGTACGGTCAGCGTCATGGCGTGAGTCGGCACGTCGGCGAGCCGCTCAAAGCAACCGTCGTGTACCTGCTGCATCCGGCAAACCTCCTCCAGTTTCACGACCTTGACGGTCTTCGGGTCCTGAAAATCGGCCACCGATGGGTCGTTGAAGGCGATATGCCCGTTTTCCCCGATGCCCATGCACACGATATCGATGGGGCGCTCGTTCAGGAGGGCGGCATATGCGGCGCACGCGACGTCCGGATCAGGGTTCTGGCCGTCGAGATAATGAACGGCCAGAAACGCTCGGCGTGCAAAGATGCGCTCGCGCAGGAAGTTGCCGAAGCCCTGCGGCGCATGCGGCGACAGGCCGATGTATTCGTCCATGTGAAACGCTTCGATGCGGGAAAAATCAATGCTCCGGTCGGCGACGGCCGCCGCAAGGAATTCGTTTTGCGACGGCGCCGCCGCAAAGATGACGCGGATGCTTTCCTTTTGGGCAAGCAGTTGCCGGACGGCGTCCGAAAAATCGGCAGCCGCAACGCGGCCCAGCTCTTCCCGTGTGGGCAGGATCTTTACCGCAAGTTCGTCCTTTTGAAATGCCTTCATGCGATCTTCTCCTTCCGTTTGCTGTCGTATGGGCCGTTTAGCGAAGCGTACGTTTCCTGAAACCGGGGGACGGTGCGCCGCGCAGGCGGCTAAAATGGAGGGGCCTCCGCAGGATGTGGAAGCTTGTCAAGACCATTATAGGGAAAACGCGCCGGCTTCACCATGTAGATTCCGCGGGAAATGATGTAGAAATTTTATTTGCGGGCCTGTGCGCCTGCGGACTTGGTTTTCCGCCCCGGCCATGGTATACTTATCATATGAAAAACGGCATTGTGGAGGCATTGACTGCCATCCGGGACAATCTGGCGCCGGAAACGCTGGAGGAGTATTATGTCAATTTCCGGCCGACGCGCTCCTCCATCGAAATTCCCGAGGGCGCCAGCAGCTTTTCGGAACTGGAGGCACATCAATACCATGAGATGGCGATCCAGATCTGCAAGCGCAGTTGCATCCAGATCGGGGAGCGCTGCTATCAGCTGAAGGCAAACCGGTTCTGCATCATCCCGCGCGGCGTGCGGCACCGGCTGCAGGATGTTGCCTGCGAAGGGGATCAGGCCAACATGCTGTGGATCAGTATCACGGGAGAAATCGTGCGCACCGGTTATACGATTTATTCCGACGCGGGGCGGAGCAAGCTCTACGGTACGGACCTGTATATCCCCGGCAATTTCATCATCGGAGAAATCTGTGCCGAGCAGGAGGCGGATGGCCCCGGCTCTGCGGCGGCGATCGCCAGCTATGTGCGGGCGTTTCTTTCGCTGCTGCTGCAGAAAATGAGCTTTGACGGGGAATCCGCCGGGCACAGCTGGACCAACAACATCGTATCCGAACTGCAGGAATATATCCGCGAGCATCTGCATGAGCCGCTTCCGCTGCAGGAGCTGAGCGGGTATGTTTCGCTTTCGCCAAGCTATCTGTGCAAGCTGTTCAAGCAGGTTACCGGCGAAACCATCACCGGTTACATCCACAATCTGCGGATCGCCAGGGCGACCGAGTATCTGGCCGATCCCTCGCTCTCCCTCAGCGAAATTGCCGAGCGGCTCGGCTTTTACGATCAGTTTCATTTCAGCAAGGTATTCAAGGCGCATACGAGCATGTCCCCCTCCAAATATCGCAGCGCGCTTACGCCGCAGGGGGCGAAGCTTTCCGAAAAGGACGTGCAAAGCCCGCCGGCCAGCGACGCGCCGCAGACCGAATAGACGCGCGGATCGACGTTGCCCAGAGCGCAGGAATGGGCCATGACCCCGGCAACCTTGTTTGCCGGGGTCAAATTTTTACATGGTTTTGGAATAATTCTACATGGCAGCCCGCATGGTTTTTCATTACACTTAAATTGTGGAGCGACAGCGAAACCAGTTCTCTGCCAACCGTAAGCGTGTCCATCGCACAGAAACGCCAACCGAAAGACACGTCCCAGCAAGGGGCATTCGACCATCCGCTGGTCGTGCAATAACCGGGCATATCCCGAAAACAACGATGAAGGAGGAAACCATCATGAACAAGAGAATCCTTGGGCTGATCAGCATTGTCCTGGTGCTCATGCTCGCACTTGTAGGCTGCACCCAGCCGACCAACAAACCTGCGGCGACCGAAGATCCGGGTCAGGGCAGTGACGTGCAGGAGCCCGTCGATCAGGAAGGCGAGGGCGAGGCGGAGGCCTATGTCCCGACCGGCAAACTGGTCGTCTACTGCGCAGGCAGCGAGGATCTGGTCGAGGTCCTGAGCAGAATCTGGGAAGAGAAGTATCCGGATTGCGAGCTGGAGTTCATCATGAACGGCAGCGGCGAGCTCTCCGCCCGCATCGAGGCAGAGGCCGACAACCCGCAGGGCGACGTGATGATCGGCGGCAGCTACAGCATCTATGCAGGCCTGGTGGATTATCTGCAGGCCTATGTCTCCCCCCTGGCCGAGGAGTGCCTCCCCTCTTACTGTGGCGAGACGGACATGTACACCCCCATCCAGATCAACGTGAACACCATCATTGTCAACGACCAGATGGTTGAGGACCTCGGCGTCACGGTGGATGGCTGGGAGTCCCTCAACAACGAGGCGCTCAAGGGCAACATCAGCTACGTTGACCCGTCCGCTTCCTCCTCCGCCCGCGAGCAGGTGATCAACATGCTGGCCGCCATGGCGGAGAAGAACGGCAACACGATGGATGACAACTGGGATTTCATCGAGGCGTTCTTTGCCAACCTCGACAAGAAGATGCACAGCAGCTCCAGCAAGGTTCCGCAGGCGGTCGCCAATGGCGAGTATGCCGTCGGCATCACCAACGAGGAGCTCGTGCTGCAGCTCATGCGCGACGGCGTCGCCGTTTCTCCGGTCTATGCCAAGGAGGGCATTACGCTGCGCAACACGTTCATGGGCATCATCAAGGATTGTGCCAACGTTGACAACGCCAAGGCGTTTGTGGACTTCCTGCTGACGCAGGAGGTGCAGCAGGCGCTGGCCGACGAGTGCCTCATGCGCTCCGTGCGCCCGGACGTCTCCTTCACCGGCCTTGACAACGTTCCGACGAGCGACCAGCTCCCCGCGATGGACTATCCGGTAGAGTGGGTCGAGGCGAACCCGGATCTGAAGACGAAGCTGCAGGAGATCATCAGCAGCGTCGGCTGATTCACCAACTGAAACAAATCCGTCCCGCCCCCGGGTTACCCGGGGGCGGGGCAGACATGCAGAGGTAACGCAAATGGCAGTCGCAATTCATATTGCCCATGTGAAAAAAGCCTATGAAAACAACGTCGTCATTCACGACCTGACTGCGGACATCAAGCCGGGCGAACTGTTTACCCTGCTCGGCCCGAGCGGGTGCGGCAAGACCACGCTTTTGCGCATGATCGCCGGTTTCAACTCCATTGAGGCCGGCACCATCGCTTTTGACGATACGGTCATCAACAATGTGCCGGTTTACAAGCGCAATTTTGGCATGGTGTTTCAGAGCTATGCCATCTTCCCGAACATGACCGTTTACCGCAACATCGAGTACGGCCTGAAGAATAAGAAGCTGCCGAAAGCGGAGATTAAGCGCCGTGTAGAAGAGATCATGACGACGGTGCAGATCTCACAGTACCGGGATCGGTATCCCAACAAGCTCTCGGGCGGTCAGCAGCAGCGCGTGGCGCTGGCGCGCGCCATCGTGGTGCAGCCGCAGGTGCTGCTGATGGACGAGCCTCTTTCCAATCTGGATGCAAAGCTGCGCATCGAAATGCGCGAAGCCATCCGGGAGATCCAGAAGCAGATCGGCATCACCACCGTATACGTTACCCATGATCAGGAGGAGGCGCTTGCCATCTCCGACCGGATCGCCGTCATGGATAAGGGCGATATCCAGCAGATTGAAATCCCCGAGAGCATTTACTCCCGTCCGTATAACACGTTTGTCGCAGACTTCATCGGCCATAGCAACCGCTTTACCGGCACGGTGCTCGAACAGGCCAACGGCAAAACCGCCATCCGCCTGACCACCGGCTTTTCGCTGGAGGTGGAAGGGCTCAAACCGCTGGAGAAGGGGACGGATGTCCTGGTGTTCATCCGGCCGGAGGAGTTTCTCTTTGCCGGCGAGGATAACGGCATGAAGGCGCAGGTGCTCGTCAAGCGTTTCCTTGGCAAGTACATCCAGTACATCGTGGATTGCGGAATCGGTGAACACGTGGAGGTGACGGCGGACACGTCCAATGCGGAGCGGATCCATGAGCCGGGTGAAACGGTGTATCTGGGCGTGAATACGCGCCGGATCAACCTGTTCGATGCCTCGACGCATACAACCCTTCTGGAGGGGGTCACGAGCAATGTTTAAGAAGGGCTACAGATTTGATTTCTGGAGCTTCATGACCATCCTGTCGCTCGTGTTCTTCGGGCTGTTCCTGATCTACCCGATCATCCATTTGGTCACGAATGCGTTCCAGTCCGTTGATAACCCCGGCCACTTTTCGCTGGCAAACTTTGTCAAGTTTGTTTCCACCGAGTATTACCGGCAGGCGATCGGCAATTCGGTGAAGGTCACGTTTGTAGCGACCATCCTTGCGTCGATCATCGGCGTGGCGCTGGCGTATATCACGACCAACATCAAGATCTTCGGCAGCAAGGTCATCAACGTGCTCATCATCGTATCCATGTTCTCGCCACCGTTCATCGGCGCCTATTCCTGGATTCTGATGTTTGGCCGGGCGGGAAGCATCACCAAGTTCTTTGCCAGTCTGGGCATCGAACTGCCCAGCATCTATGGGTTCCGCGGGATCATGATTGTGTTCACGCTGCACCTGTTTATCTACATCTATATGTATACCAAGGGGGCGCTGAAAAAGGTGGATGCGGCGCTTGGCGAAGCGGCGGAGAGCCTCGGCGATCATGGCCTTAAGAAGGTGCTGAAGGTCAGCCTGCCGCTCGTGACGCCGACCATCCTTGCCGGCGCGGCCATCATCTTCCTGCGGGCCTTTGCGGATTACGGCACCCCGCGCCTGATCGGCGAGGGATATACGACCATGCCGGTTCTGGTCTATAACGAGTGGCTGAGCGAGGAGGGATCCGATGCTTACTTCTCCTCTTCCATCGCGTTTATCATGATTCTTGTCGCCATCGTGGTGTTCCTGCTGCAGATGTATTTCAGCCGCAAGAACTATAACATGAGCATGCTCAATCCACCGGTAGCCAAGAAGATCAGGGGCGTGGGAAACGTGTTTGCGCATCTGTTCGTGTATCTGGTCACGTTCCTGGCGCTGCTGCCGGTGCTCTACTGCACCATGCTCTCCTTCCGGGAGGTCAAGCACGGCATCATTCAGGACGTCTGGACGCTGGGCAACTATTCCGAGGCGTGGACAAAGATGGGGTCCGCCCTGCTCAACACGTTCAAATTCGCGATTATGGCGCTGGCATTTATCGTCATCTTCGGCACGATGTTCGCCTATATCACGGTACGCCGCAAGAGCGTATTTTCGCGGATTCTGGATACGTGCGCGCAGATTCCGTACGTCATTTCCGGCGTTATCTTCGGTCTGATGCTGCTCATCTGCTATAATAACGGCATCGGCATCCCGGCGACGTTCTCGGCGGAAATGACGGAGCGCATCGCTCAGGAGCGATCGGTACAGATTCTGGGACACGTTATCACACTCACGAAGGACTCGATCAACTTCCTTGCACTGGGCGGAACGGCGGCGATCATCATTATTTCCTATATCGTGCGCCGCATGCCGTACACGCTGCGCTCGAGCGCGTCGATCCTTCGCCAGATCAACCCCAGCATTGAGGAAGCGTCGCTTTCGCTCGGCTACGGCTCGCTGTCCACCTTCTTTAAGGTGACGATGCCCGTCATGGTGCCGGGCATTGTCTCCGGCGCGATCCTGAGCTGGATTACGCTGATTCAGGAGCTGTCCTCCACGCTGATGTTGTACAACTCCGACACGGCGACGTTGTCCGTTTCCCTGTTCCAACAGGTAAACCGGGGCGCCTATGGCGTGGCGTCGGCGCTTTCGACGATGCTGGTCATCATCGTCATCGCTTCCATGCTGTTGTTCTTCCGACTGACGGGCAACACCGATATCGACATGTAAGCACCAAGGAGTATTGTTACCATGGTTGACAGGAACCAAATCAAACTGATCACACTCGACTTTGACGGCACGACCCTGCAAAGGGATCAGACGTGGATGAGCTTTCGCACCATGCGCGCGCTCAGGGAGTGCGCCAAACGCGGCATCTACTGCGTCCCATGCTCCGGACGCAGTGCCGACATGTTCCCCCCTCAGATCGACGGGAACCTGATCTTCCGGTATTGGGTGTCCGCGGCCGGCGCGCGCGTGCTCGATCGGCTGACCGGCGAGGTGCTGTACAAACAGACCTTTACGCCGGAGCAGTCCGCCGATCTTTGCACGCTGTACGAAGGCCAGCACATTTACAGCGAGATTGCAGCCGAGGGGAAGCTCTATTTTGAGCAGGATGTGCTTGACGAGCTGTGGAAATACCCGGTGCCGCCGCATCACGTCTGGTATTTGGAAACCGGCCGGCAGATCGGCGTACATGGCAAGCTGTCCGATTTTTTCCGGGAACAGAACATCGGCGTTGAGAAATTCAATCTCTACGGCGTGCCGGCCGACAGGCAGCAGCCGATTGCCGATGCGCTGCGCGAGCGCCCCTATGTGGAGTTTCTCGACGGCACGAGCGAAAACATCCAGTTCTACAGCACCAATACCGACCGCGTCAAGGCGATGGAGACGCTGCTGGCCCATCTGGGCCTGACGTTCGACAACGTCATGAGCGTCGGCGACTCCATGGGCATGGATGCTTCGATGGTCGGCAGGGCGGCGTTGGGGGTGGCCATGGAGAATGGCGATGAACGGCTCAAGGCCATTGCGGATTTTGTGACCGACCGCTTCGATCGGGACGGCTTTGCCAAGGCGGTCGAGAAGTTCATACTTTGCGAGGACTGATATGAACACCGGCGTTGAAAACATGCCCTATCAGGCGGCGCATGGCCATCTGGTCTGTATCGACTCGGACGGCTGCGCGTTCGACACAATGGAGATCAAGCACAAGGAGTGCTTCTGCCCGGCTACCATCGATAACTGGGATCTCCAGCCGATCTCCAGCCTTGCGCGCGAGGCCTGGGAGTTTGTCAACCTGTACTCCGTTACGCGCGGGTGCAGCCGGTTCCACGCCATTATCCGCGTGCTGGATCTGCTCTCAGAACGGGAGGAGGTGAAGGCGCGGGGGTTTGTCGTGCCGGATCATGAAACGCTGCGGCACTGGGTGAAGACCGCGCCGGTGCTCAACAACGACGGGCTCTCCCGGCTGACGGACGATCCGCAGCTGGCGCGCACGCTGGAATGGTCGCTGGACATGAACCGGCGTGTGGCCAAAATGGTTCACGGGATACCGCCGTTCCCGTTTGTGCGCGAGAGCCTGCAAAAGCTGAGCGAGCACGCGGATATCGTCATCGTATCCGCTACGCCGCGCGAGGCGCTGCTGCACGAATGGCGGGAACATGGCCTGGATCGGTACGTCGCGCTGCTTGGCGCGCAGGAGGATGGCAGCAAGCGGGAAATCATCGCCCGCGTAAAGGGCGCTTATGCGCCGGATCATGCCATCATGATCGGCGATGCGCCGGGCGACCGGAAGGCTGCCGACGACAATGGCATTCTGTTCTTCCCGGTGCGGCCACTGGATGAAATCCGCTCCTGGGAGGAGTTTTACAGCACCATCATCGACCGTTTCCTCGCTGGCAGGTATGCGGGCGACGAGCAGCGGCGACAACTGGAACGGTTTGCCGGGTGCCTGCCGGAAATGCCGCCGTGGGTTGCGCCAGGCAAATGAACGAACCGGCGCGACGGGCGGCGGGCGCAAAGCGCCGGCCGCCCGCAAAACAGCGGCGGCACGCGGACGAGAGGACCGAGTATGGTTTTGAAGAAACTGGATATCCATGTCCATGTACAACTGGAGCACGAATACCCCGTGCATCTGCGCCAACGGGCAACGGGGCTGACGTGCGGCGAACTGCGGGAGATGTACGATGTCACCGGGGTGGAAAAGGGCCTTGCCCTGCCGGGCGTCTCGCCGGAGCACGGAACAGACCAGTTGACCAACCGCGACGCCCGACTTGCTGCGGCGCAGTACCCGGAAACGATCGGATGGTGGTTCTGCAATGTGGACCCGCGCTGGCTGACCAACAGCCCGGAAGCGGATCTGTCCATCCCGATGAATTACTTCAAATCGCTCGGCGCAAGGGGTATCGGCGAACTGACGGCCAATCTTCCGTTTGATGATCCGCTGATGGAGAACCTGTTCCGCCATGCGGAGAGGTGCGGTCTGCCCGTTCTGTTCCATATCGGGTTTCCGAGCTACGATTATGGCGTTGTGGATGATCTCGGACTGCCGCGGCTGGAGGGCGCCCTGCAGAAATTTCCGAAGCTGCGGTTCATCGGCCATAGCCAGAAATGGTGGTCGGAGATCAGCGGGGATAACACGGAGTCGATCCGGGGTACCCGGCCGGGGACGCCGGTTGTACCCGGAGGGCGTGCGGTCGAGCTGTTGCGCAATTATCCGAACCTGTTTGGCGATCTGTCCGCCGCTTCCGGGCAGAACGCGGTCATGCGCGATCCGGCGTTTGGCTACCGGTTCCTCGAGGAGTTTCAGGACAGGCTGTTTTTCGGCACGGATTATTGCTGCCGGGGGCAGCACTTTGTCCTTTCGGAGTTTTTGGACGAAGGTGTGGAAACGGGCCGCATCAGTCAGAAAGCGTACAACAAGATCTGCCGCGAGAACCTCCTTGCGCTTGTCGAGGGATGACGGGCGATCGGGGGAAGCTGACTTGCGGAAGGAGGAATGGCTTTGATTTTGAAAAAACTGGATATCCATGCGCATGTGCTGCTGGAAAAGGCCTATCCCTGCATGGGGCACGGCAGGATGATGGGCCTGACGTGTGACGAGCTGCGCGGCATGTACGACAGGATCGGCGTGGAAAAAGGGGTTGCGTTGCCGCTCGTTTCGCCGGAGCACATGTCCGATCAGTTCACGGTGCGCGACGCCCGCCTTGCCGCCGCGCAGTACCCGGAAACGATCGGATGGTGGTTCTGCAATGTGGACCCGCGCTGGCTGACCAACAGCCCGGAAGCGGATCTGTCCGTCCCCATGATGTATTACAAGTCGCTCGGCGCGAAGGGCATTGGCGAACTGACGGCCAACCTGCCGGTCGACGATCCGATGATGCACAACCTGTTCCACCATGCGGAGAAATGCGGCCTGCCCATCCTGTTCCATGTGGGACAGCAGGGGGATGACTATGGCATCGTGGACGGGCTGGGGCTGCACCGGATCGAGGAAGTGCTGCAGAAGTTCCCGGGGCTCATGCTGATCGGGCACAGCCACAAATGGTGGTCGGAGATCAGCGGGGACTGTTCTTGGGAAAATCGTGCCGGTAACCCCAAGGGTCCCGTCGTACCGGGCGGGCGTGTGATCGAGCTCCTGCGCAATTATCCCAATATGTACGCCGACCTTTCGGCAGGGTCCGGCGAGAACGCGGTCATGCGCGATCCGGCGTTTGGATATCGGTTCCTGGAGGAGTTTCAGGACAAGCTGTTCTTTGGCGTGGATTACTGCACGGTTGATAATTACCGGGAGCTATCCCACTTCCTGGATGAGGGCGTGGAGATGGGCCGCATCAGCCAGAAGGCGTACAACAAGATCTGCCGCGAGAACCTTCTTGCACTTGTCGAAAATTGAAACGGCGCGCGGCCTTCCCCCGGAGAGAAGGGCCCGCCGGCTTATGACGAAACCTGCGCGTTGCCGGTCGAAACCGGCGATGCCGCAGGTTTTTTCATAGCTGTTCGGGCTGGATCGCCCGCGACGGGCGCTCCCGCGGGGCGATGCCCGATGGCGCCCCCATTTTCTGCCGCCCGGCGACAGCCTCCTTTTCCGCGCCCGGCGCCCCCATTTTACTGCTGACCGGCGGCCATTTCTGTGTTATAATACATCATAAAGTGCTGTTCGGGAGCCCGGGATATGCCGGCGTAAGATCTGTATAGGGGGTGCGCCATGGGGCGTGAGAGCTATTATTTCCTCACCAATCTGATTTCCGAGGACGAGAAAAAGGTTATCACCAGCATCATCGACCATATTGAACGCGGGGAGGGCAACGTCGGCATCCAGCAGATAGCCAACGAAAACTTTGTCTCCCCGGCGCTGATCGTCAAGTTCTGCAAGCGGCTCGGGTTCGAGGGCTACCGGGAGCTGTTCTACCATCTCGCCACCCAGATCGGCGGCGTCGGTCCGGAGGCCGACGAGGAGAGCCCGCTTTCGATCATCGACAACTACTCCGACGAGAGCTGCGAACGCTTCTGTTCGCTGCTGTCCGCCAACCGGGACCGCAAGCTCTTTGCCGTGGGGACGGGTTTTGCCGAGCATGTGGCCGCCTACATGGTGCACCGTCTCTCCATCTGTGGCTTCACGGTGTTCAACAGCGTGCATTTTTATGATTACATGCTGTTCCGCGAGGGAGAGGAGGGGCTTGTGAGCAATCTCGAGCCGTCGCTCATGATCGCCGTATCGCAGAGCGGCGAATCGAACATCGTCTTCAATGATGTCATTCGGGCGCGGCAGCAGGGCTTTCAGATCGTGTCGTTCACGCGGCGCGCCGAGTCCACGCTGGTGCGGTTATCCGATGTCCACTTTCTCATCAACGAGACGAAGCAGGCGTTTGTGGGGAATACGCCCAATACCTTTTTCGGCAAGGTCATCATCGCGTTTGAGGAGCTGATCGGCGAATACCTGCGCCGGCAGAGCGAGGCCGCCAAATAGTCCCCGCCCTGCCGCCGGCAAAATAAATCCTGTTCACGGAATTGGAAAACTTTTTACGGGAAATCGCGTGTTATAATAATACCGGAAAACCGGTGTTTCTTTGTTTTGTGTCGTTTTCATCAACAACAGCAAAAACAGCAAATCAATGGGGGGAACTGTTATGAAAGGAAGATTTTCCAACAATCCGGTCAAGCGCATTTTTGCTTTCGTTCTGGCGGTTGCGGTAACCGCCGGGCTGTGGTTCCTGCCGCAGGCTACGCTTGCGGAGAACCATGCCGATCCCGCGCCCACGATCGAACCGACGACGGCGAACGGGTACAGCGTCCTGTTCGACAATGCGCACGGCCAGACGGCCGGCGCGGCCGACTGGGTGATTGACGGCGCGTTTTCGGACTTTGCGGAAGCTTTGGCGGACGAGGGGTATTATGTGGAGGAGCTGCGCAAGGACGGCGCGATTACCTATGCCGACCTTTCGGATTTTGACGTTTTTGTCATCCCCGAAGCCAACGTCCCGTTCAAGGCGAGCGAGCAGGCGGCAATTTTACAGTTTGTGGAAAACGGCGGGGGCGTGTTCTTCATCGCGGATCACTACAATGCCGATCGCAACAAGAACCGCTGGGATTCATCCGAGGTCTTCAACGGCTATCGCCGTGGCGCGTACAGCAACCCGGCGCTTGGCATGAGCGAAGCGGAGGCCGCTTCCGACGCCATGTCCGGCGTGGTCAGCAGCGACTGGCTGGCCGACAACTTTGGCGTACGCTTCCGCTACAACGCCGTTGGCGATGTGACGGCCAATCAAATCGTGGCGCCGTCGCAGTGCTTCGGCATTACCGACGGCGTGGATGGCGTCGCCATGCATGCGGGTTCCACGCTGGCGATCATTGATCCGACCATCGCCAAGGGCATCGTATACCTGCCGTCGAATCTGACGAGCGCGGACAAATGGGGCAGTGCGGTCGATGCGGGCGTATACAACGGCGGCGGCGTTGCGGAAGGGCCGTATGTGGCCATTGCAAAGGTCGAGGCGGGGAAGGCGGCTTTCATCGGGGACTCTTCGGCTGTGGAGGATGCAACGCCCAAATACCGCAAGGAGGAAAACGGCGGCGCCAAGACGACGTACGACGGCTTCAGCGAGCAGGATGACGCCGTGCTGCTCGTGCAGCTCATCGACTGGCTTGCCGACCAGGAGGACTATACCAGCTTCAGCACGCAGGGCATCGCGCTCGACACGGCAACCGCCCTGCACGACTATGAAACGCCGGCATCCTCCACCGAGCCGCAGCCGGAACCCTGGGCATCCCCGGCTGCCGGCTATCTCTGGTATGACGAGAGCACCTTTGCCTACGGCTCTTACGGCTACGTCGGCTCCGAACCGGGCGAGAGCGATTTCACCTATCTGATCGGGATGCCGGAAACGGTCTATGCGGGTGTGGAGATGCCCGTCACGGTCTATTTTTCCGGCCTGACGCCCAACACCACGTACAGCGGATACCGTCTGGGGGCATATCTGGGGAACGGCACACAGATCGGCAGATTTGCCGAGCTGGGCAGCGCGCTGCCGTCGGCGTACGGATACAGCAGCGAGTTCTCCATCACAACCGACGACGATGGCGCCGCCTCGAAAACCATGCACTTTGCGCTCAACGAATCGGCAAGCGGCAGCTTCAGCGTCCGGCTGAAACAGGGCTCGACCAACCTGCTGACGCAGTCGCACACCACGGCTGCGGGCCCGGGAAGCGGAGCGGCCTATCAGGCTTACTACCCTGCAAGCGTGCCCGCCGGTCTGGATACCGCCGTAACCATTCGGATCACGGGCCTGTCGGCAAACGAGACGGTGAGCGGACTCAGGGCGGGCAGCTATCTCGCCTCCGGCACGCAGATCGCCGTGTTCTGTGTGGACGGAGACACTTGGTCCACGAGCTATGGGTATTCCGAGGTGTTCAGCATGACGGCGGATGCCGACGGCGTTGCGGAAAAGACGATCCTCATGCGGCTGAATCCGTCGGCGGCGGCCGGGACGGCGAATTTCAGGATCAAGGCCGGTTCGGCGAACGTGTTGACCCAGACGCTGACCGTCCAATGAGCTCTCCGCTGCGCGGCGCTGCCGCGCGGCGTGACGATAGAACCCTTGCCGCGGGACAGCGCGGCAACCACAAAGGCAATAACAAAAAGGAGGAAGTACTATGAAAAAGACCCTTGCGATCCTTCTGGTGCTGTTGTTCTGCCTCGCGGCGTTCGCGGGCTGCGACACCCAGACGAACGATCCGGCCGTGGACGGCACCACGACGGAAGCCCCCGTTGTTACCGACGATGCGACCGAACCGGATGATTCCAACGACGACGAAACGGTGGAGAACGTTCAGCTCGACAGCCTCGTGCTCTACTTCGTCCCCTCCCGCGAGCCGGACGAGATCGTCACCATCACCGAGCCGCTCAAGGACCTGCTCAAGAACGAGATGGCGGGCCTCGGCTATGACGTGGGCACCGTCGAAATCTTCGTCGGCACGACGTATGAGGCGGTCGGCGAGGCGCTTTCCGCCGGCACGGCCGACATCGGCTTTGGTATGCCGGGCGGCACCTATGTGCTGTATGACGACGGCGCCGAGGTCATCCTGACCTCCACGCGCGACGGCCTCAGCAAGGATTCCGATAATGCCAAGGACTGGAACGACGGGCAGCCGACCGAGGCTTCCGACGTGCAGGCGGTCTCCTATCGCGCGCTGCTGATCGCCGGTCCGTCCGAGAAGGGCCAGGCCGTTGCGGCCAAGGTCAACGCGGGCGAGGAGCTCACCTGGGACGACATCAACGGCCTCAGCTGGAGCGTCATGAACTCTTCTTCCTCGGCCGGCTACATCTATCCGGCGCTCTGGATGCAGGAGCACTTCGGTAAGGGCATCACCGATCTGGACAACGCCGTCCAGGCGGATTCCTACGGCAGCGCGTTTGCGCGTCTTGCCTCCGGACAGGTGGATGCGCTGATGACCTATGCGGATGCGCGCCGCGACTATGAGGACAAGTGGACTAGCGAGTATGCCCGCACCGCCTCCATCTGGGAGGAGACGAACGTCATCGGCGTCACGCCGGGCATCTATAACGACACCATCTGCGTCAGTAAGACGGCCGAGAAGATGGACGATGCGCTGAAGGCTGCGCTGCAGCAGGCGTTCATCAACATCGCGGGCACGCCGGAGGGCCAGGAGGTCATCGCCATCTACAGCCACAACGGCTATCAGACGGCCGTCGCCTCCGACTATGACGACGAGCGCGCTGCGCAGGAGCTGATCCAGAGCCTGAGCAACTGAGGACCGGGCAACCGGTTCACACCTGAACCGACCGGTACGCGGGGGGGCAACCTGCGCCCCCGCGTACCGCCATGCCAGACAAGATCCGTGCGGAGGTTATTTCCATGATTCGCTTTGACCATGTATCCAAGGTATATCCAAACGGCACCGTAGGGCTCGACGACATCTCGCTGGAGATCGAACAGGGGGAGTTTGTCGGCATCATCGGCCTGTCGGGGGCGGGGAAGTCGACGCTGCTGCGTTCGATCAACCGCATGCACGACGTCACGGGCGGCTCGCTTACGGTGGACGGGCAGGATGTATCCGCTCTGCGCGGCAAACCGCTGCGCCGCTTCCGCCGGAACATCGGCATGATCTTCCAGTCGTTCAACCTCGTGACGCGCACGACGGTCATTCGCAACGTGCTGATGGCGCGGGTGCCGGACATGCCGTTCTGGCGCGTATTCTTCGGTGCGTTTAAAAAGCAGGATAAGCTGCTTGCCCTCGAGTGCCTCGACAAGGTGGGCATTCTGGACAAGGCCTATATCCGGGCAGACCAGCTTTCCGGCGGACAGCAGCAGCGCGTAGCGCTGGCGCGCACGCTTGCGCAGAACCCGAAGATCATTCTGGCGGATGAGCCGGTGGCTGCGCTCGATCCCGTGACCGCCAAGCAGGTCATGGAGGATTTCGTACGCATCAACCGGGATATGAACATCTCCATTCTCATCAACATCCACCATGTGGAGCTGGCGCTGACGTACGCCAACCGGATCATCGGCATCCGGGCAGGGCAGATCGTATTCGACGGTCCGTCTGCGGAGGTTACGCAGGACGTGCTCAACGCCATCTATGAGGGGCATATCCCCGAAAGCGGAGGGGATGCGGCATGAGCCTCTACGATAAGATTTTCAAACCGAAGCGGATGCAGCTTGCAAACGGCAAGGTCGTTGAGGAGAAGGCCTCGCGCACGCCGCTGGTGCTGCTGCTGTTGCTCGTTGCAGCGGTGATCTCCGTGCGCGTGACGGGCTTCAGTCTGCAAACGCTGATCCAGCGCGGCAAGGAGTTTTTTGTAATACTCGGTCAGATGTTCCCGCCCAAGGTGGGGTATCTGTCCAGCATCTGGCAGCCGCTGTTTGACACCATCAAAATGTCGCTGCTTGGCTCGTTCATCGGCAGCGCGCTTGCCATTCCGTTTGCGATCATCGCCTCGACCAATATCGTCCACAACCGCGTCTGCATCGCGCTGGTGCGGTTTTTCCTGAGCCTGGTGCGCACGCTGCCGACGCTGGTCACCGCATTGATCGCCACCTACATGTTCGGCCTCGGCACCATCGCCGGGACGGTCGCCATCGCGGTGTTCACGTTCGCCTATGTCGGCAAGCAGCTCTATGAACAGATCGAGACCGTGGATATGGGCGCGTATGAGGCGATGGAGGCGCTTGGCTCCACCAAGGTGCGGGCTTTCCTTTCCGCCATCCTGCCGCAGGTATTGCCGGTCTACCTGTCCATCTGCCTGTTCTGCTTTGAAGGGAACGTCCGCTATGCGTCCATCCTGGGCTACGTCGGGGCGGGCGGCCTTGGCTTGATTCTGAACGAGAAGATTGGCTGGCGGGATTATGCCAGCGTCGGCATGATCCTCATCGTGCTGTTCGTCACCGTACTGCTGATCGAGTCGATCAGCCAGTATATCCGCCGCAGGCTTTCGTAGCAGGGGGAACGCGCCATGAAACAAACCGTTATCGAAAAATACGAGCACGCGCCCAAGACCTGGTACGTCAAGATCCTCATTGCGCTCATCGCGGCGGCCCTGATCGCGTGGTCGTCCTCCACGCTGGAGGGCGGCGCCACGGGCGGCGACGGCTGGAGCATCGCCGGGCGCATCTTCTCCGGCATTTTCCATCCGGATACGGACCTGCTGTTCGACCTTGGCAAATCGGGCGTGGCCTACCTGCTGCTCGAAACGATGTGTATCGCATTTCTCGGCACGATCGTCGGCGCGGTGTTTTCCATCCCGCTTTCGTTCCTGTCGGCGACGAACCTCGTGCCCAAACCCATCGCCGTCGTGGTGCATACGGTCATCATGGCCATCCGCACCATTCCGCCGTTCGTCTACGGCCTCATGTTCATCCGCGTGACCGGACCGGGCGCGTTCGCGGGCCTCATGACCATGTCGGTCTGTTCCATCGGCATGGTATCGAAAATGTTTACCGAGTGCATCGAAGGTCTCGACAAGCGCATTCTGGAATCGCTCGACGCGGCAGGCTGCAACACCTTCCAGAAGATCCGTTACGGCATTTTGCCCCAGCTGTTCCCCGACTTCATGTCCACGGTGATCTACCGCTTTGACATGAATCTGCGTGACGCGACCGTGCTGGGCCTTGTGGGCGCGGGCGGTATCGGCGCGCCGCTCATCTTTGCGATGAGCTCCTACCGCTGGAACGAGGTGGGCGCGATCCTTGCCGGGCTGATTGTGCTCATCTTCATCATCGAGATCATCTCCACCAAGATTCGGGTGAAGCTCGCGCGGGGGTGACCTGTCCATGCCGGAAAAGACCCTTACCATCTGTTATACGACCGACCTGCACGGGCACTTCTATCCCACCACCTATGGCGACAAGGCGGAAGCGCCGATCGGGCTCTTTCGCTGCGTGCCCCGGTTCGACCGGGGGGAGAACGTGCTGATCATCGACGGCGGCGATACGCTGCAGGGTTCTCCGTTCGCCACCTACTGCCAGAAGGAACTGCATGCGCCGGATACGGTCGCGGAGATCATGAACCTGTGCGGCTATGATATCGTGACGCTGGGGAACCACGACTTCAACTATGGCATGCCGTACCTGGACGCCTATCTGGCGCACGGTCGCTTCGCCTGCGTGTGCGAAAACCTGCACGACGGGGCGGGCGGGCCGCGATACCCCTATCTGATCCGGACGATGCCCAACGGCCTGCGCGTCGGGGTTGTCGGCGTCGTAACGGACTATGTCAACGTCTGGGAAAAGCCGGAGAATCTTTCCGGCGTGCGCATCACGGACCCGTTTGCAGCGGCGCGCGAGGCGCTCGAAGCCATGCGCGGGCAGGCCGACCTCACGGTCTGCATCTACCATGGCGGCTTTGAGCGCGACCTTGACACGGGGCGGCTGCTGTCCGGGAGCGGCGAGAACATCGCCTACCGGCTCTGCCGGGAGCTGGATTTTGACCTGTTGCTGACCGGCCACCAACACCTTTCGCTGCCGGGCCGCATGCTCCACGGGACCTATACGCTGCAAGGCGCTGCCAATGGGATTGAGTTTCATCGCATCACCGTCGCAGTGGGAGAGGATGGCGGCAAGCGTATCTCCTCCGAGCGAATCGCTGCGAGCGCGCCGGCGGATGTCGCGCTGCAGATGACGTTTTCCGATGTGGAGTCAGCGGTGCAGGCCTGGCTGGATGAAAGCGTGGGCAACCTGCCCCACGCGCTTCGGCGCGCGCCGCATCTGGAGATGGCCGCGCATGGCAGCGATATTGCGCGGCTGTTTCTCGACGTGCAGATGGAGGCGACCGGCGCGCAGATCTCTGCCGTCAGCCTTGCCAACGACGTGCTGGGGTTTGCCAGCTCCGTGACGAGGCGGGATATCCTGGCAAGCTATCCCTATTCCAATACGCTCGTGGTGCTCGAGATCACGGGGGCGAAGCTTCGCGCCGCGTTGGAACGCTCGGCGGCCTATTTTGCGCTGGACGCATCCGGCGCGCTGACCGTTTCGGAGGCGTTCCTGCTGCCGAAGGTCGAGCACTACAACTATGATTATTACGGCGGGATTGCATACCGGTTTGACGTATCGCGCCCGGTGGGGGAGCGCGTCGTATTCCTGCAATACGAGGGGCGCGATGTGCGTCCGGACGAGCGCTTTTCCATCTGCGTGAGCAATTATCGCGCCAGCGGCGCCGGCGGTTATGACATGTACCCCGGCTGTCGCGTGCTGCGCGAGGTGCAGCAGGACATGTCGGACCTGATCCTGGACTACTTCGAACGCGGCCTGCAGCAGACGCTGTTTTCGCGGATGCCGTTCCGGTTTGAGGTAACGGGTGGTCGCTGAGACGCGCTGCATCCCCTGTGCTTGCCCGGCGGCCTGGCCGCCAGCGGCGACGGTGGGCCGGAGAACCGCATATCCGGCGCCCGCATCGTTGTTTTGCGCCAGTGCAGATGGGGGACCCCGGCCGCGCGCCGGGGGATACCGCCGGGCAGGGTTTCCTTTCCCATGCGCCCCGGAGCGGGCCATCCTGCGCCCCGGGAAAAGCGGCCCGCCGGCGATTGCCGGCGGGCCGCTTACTGCCTGTTTATAAGCCGCGCAGGAACTCAGCGGGCGGCCTGCGCCTCATGTGCCACCAGTTCCCCTCTCATGTGCCGCAAGTTCTCCCTCGCGTGCCGCAATTTCCTCCATGCGCGCCCATTTTCGCTCCATGTCCTCGACGAGCCGCAGTTGCGTGCGGGCGCGGTCAAGGTTCTGCCCCGGCCGCGAGGTGTGGAAATACGTATCCCCCTGCAGATAGTCCGTCAGGAAGCGCACGCCGCACTCGAGCGTCATGATCTTGGCGCCGAGCGGCAGCAGGTTCTTTTCGGCCTCCGTCAGCGCGTTGCCGCAGGCGGACAGATAGCCGCGGACATAGGTTTCAAACAGCGGGAGGCTCAGCTCCACGCGCGACAGATCCCGCTCGTCCTCGGCGGCCGTGGAGGCGCCGAAGCGGATGGAGTCGCCAAAGTCATACAGCGACAGCCCGGCCATGACGGTATCCAGGTCGATCACGCAGAGGGGCCTGCGGGTATCGAGATCGAGCATGACGTTGTTGAGCTTGGTGTCGTTGTGCGTCACGCGCAGCGGGAGCGCGCCGCTCTCCATCATCCGATGCAGCGTGCCACCGGTTTCTTCGCGCGCGAGGAATCCGTCCAGCTCCGCCTGAACGTCGGCAACCCGCCCGCAGACGTCCGCGTCTACGGCGGCCTTCAGGTTTTCGTAACGGTTGACGGTGTTGTGGAAGTTCGGGATGACCGGATATAGCCGCTCCGCCGGGAAATCCGCCAGCAGATTTTGAAATTCGCCAAAGGCGACGGCGCTCTGGTAAAAGTCTTCCGGCGTTTCCGCCGCCTGCAGGCAAACGCCGTCCAGGACGAAATCGTACATGCGCCAGCAGCCGCCGTCCTCCAGGGTGAGGTAGGGCCGCCCGTCGCGCGTGGGTACGAGCCGAAGGGCATGGCGCGGATCGGCGGCCTTTTTCTGCAGATGCTCCGTCACCGCGACGATGTTTTGCATCAGTTCATCCGGATGCCGGAAGATATCCGTATTGATCCGCTGCAATATGTACAGCCGGCCGGCATCGGTCGCCACCAGAAGCGTCGTGTTGATGTGCCCGGCGCCGTATCCGCCGCAGAGCACGGCGTTGCCGCGTGTGGCAAAGCGGGAAGCGACGGCAAGGCCGTCTACGGTCGTTTTCATGTGTGATCCTCCCATACGGAAATTGCGGCGCCGACCGCCGGGGGGCGGGGAGGCGCCGCGATGGTTGCGCGCCCGTGCGCGTGCCGCCGTCAGGCGTCGATGGAAAACCAGCGAAGCTCGCCCGGTGCGAGCGACAGCGCAAAGGATTTGCCGTCCGGGCAGAAAACGGTTGTCTCCTGCGGCAGGTCGGTGTTGTTGACGGCGCAGAACCGGCCGTTGCGCACGTAAGCGTTTACCTCGACGGCCGGGTTGGAGCTGAACCAGTTGCGCAGCTCGTCCTCGCTGCCGGCCGCCCAAAGGATGGCGCGGTGCAGGATGCGGCTGTTTTCGTCGCTGTATGGCAGCCCGGTAAGATAGACCGACCGGCCGTGGCCGAAGGCGTTGGCCGCCATCAGCACATTGCGCCCGTCCTTTGCCAGCACCTGTGCGCCGGGCAGGGCGTAGATGCCGCGCTTGAGCGGGCCGAAGTCCGGCGTGCCGGCACAGTCGGCGAGAATGAAGTGGTTCGGCACGACGTCCCAGTTGTACTTGTCGTAACCGAGGGTAAAGCCGGTTTCCTTTTCCACGCCCAGCACCTGTGCAAGCTGGAGGATATGGCCCTGATAGGCATGCCCGCTCGGCTCCCCGACGCCGATCAGCCCGCCGCCGCGAGATACGAACCCGCGCACGGCCGCGCTGATGCGGGGATTCTCCCAGAGCACGCCGCCGGTGTGCGCGGTGTCGCCGTCGCCGACCAGCAGCAGTACATCCACATCCGCAAGGGCGTCCGGGTTTTGCAGCAGGTCGTCAAAGCTCAGGAAGCGCACGTCGAACGGCGCGCCGGAGAGCGCCTCGATCACGCCCGCATAGCTGTAATTCTCCGGATGGTAGATCGCGTGATGGACCATGTGGCAGCCCCACGAACGTTGCCTGCCCCAGCAGTTGAGCACGGCGACCGTCTTGGCGCAGTACGGTTCGGCCCCCTCCATGTTCGCATAGAGTTCGCGGAACTCGTCGCAGATGTTTTTGACGCAGTCTACAAAGCCGGGGAACTGCACCGCCAGCTTCAGGTATCCGCCGTACCCGATGCGGTCGATGGGCTTGCGCAGGATCGCACGGCGCGCGGTCAGCCAGTTGCGGCGCGCCTCACCGACCGGATCGCCGCCCTCATGGAAGGTATCCGGGAAGAAGTACGGCAAAAACCGCCCCTCCGTGTAGGAAACGCCCTGAATATCCGAGATCAGGCGCAGCGTGCTGCCGTTGCCTACGGAGCCGACAACGCCGTCGAGCCCGATGGTGGAAAATTCCGGCAGGTATGGCTCCGTGCCGATCCAGTGGTCGCCGAGGAACATCAGCGCCTCCTTGCCGAGCTCGTGCGTGATGTCCACCATTTCCCGGGCGAGTTTGGCGACTTCGCGGCGCTGAAAGGCCATGAAGTCGAGGTATTCCCGGCTGGGCACCCGGTACTGGTTGTTGTAATAGCCCTGGTCGATGATGTATTCCGGACGGAAGCGATAACCGACCTCGCGCTCAAACCGCTCGAGGATGTAGGGCGAAACGGACGCGGAATAGCCGTACCAGTCCACATATTTTTCCCGCCGCAGCTCGTCGAAGATCAGCGTGAACTGGTGGAAGAACGTGGTATACCGGATCACATCCACGTATGGGTGCTCGCGGATGTATCGCCGCAGCCGCTCCAGGGAGTAGGCGTGCGTCTTGGGCTGGCGCACGTCGAAGGTCATCTGGTGTTCAAAGTCCTTCCAATCGTTGGTGACCGCGTTATACATGTGCACCGGGTCCCAGATCAGGTAGGCGAGGAAGCTCACCGTATACTCGTGATATGCCTGCGGCTGCGGGATGACGACCGCGCCGGCGGCCTCGTCAAAGACCCATTCCGCCGGCGCAAGCGGGCGGTTTGCGGTGCGGTCCATGACCTCCCACCAGCGGCGGATATCGTCGCGGGCGTTGATCTGCAGCAGCTCCTCCGATATCCCCTGCATGAGCGGGATGGACAGGGCGCCCTCGCCGGCCGTGTGGAATCCGGTCATGATATAGCACTGCTGCACCTCGTCCGGGTTCGCCTTGGCCCAGGCGTTATCCTTGCGGGTCGTATAGTAGGTGGAGTAGATCTTGGCGCCCACCTGCTTGAGACCGTCGGGGAATTCCGTTCCATCGCAGTCGCGGATGGCGTCCGCCCCCCAGAGCTCCTTGACCGCAAGGGTCTCCTGCACCATGTCGAGGTCGGTCGGGATGGTGACGCGTCCGGTCCGTTTGCTATCGTTCATCTGCCTGCTCCTCGGTTCATTTTCTGCGCCGCTGCACGCGCGGCGACGGGTCCTCGAACGCCTTGTTGTAGACCAGCAGCGCCGAGAGCAGCAGCACCAGCCCCACGAGCATGATCAGCAGCCCGCTCAGCTTGCCGGTCATGGCCCAACCCACGCATACGAGCGCCAGCCCCGCCGCAAAGAACACCAGGATCAGCGTCAGGCGCAATGCCTTATGGTCTTTCCAGAATTGCATCTTGCTCACCTTATCCTTTCAGTCCGCCAAGGGTCATGCCCTGCGTCAGCTTCTTCTGCGCGCACATGTAGAGGATGAGCGTCGGCAACATAACGAGCACCAGCCCGGCGTAGAGCTGGCCGAACTCCGCGGACGATTGCTGCGCCTGCGTCAGTTGCATCAATCCGACCGGCAGCGTTTTCTTGCCATTCGGGTCGGTCAGCAGCGTCAGCGCGATGATGTACTCGTTCCAGAACGAGAGGAAGTTGAACAGAATGACCGTCACGATGGAGGGCTTGGCCATCGGGAAGATGATGCGCACCATGGTCCGCGCGTAACCGGCGCCGTCCACATAGGCGGCCTCCTCAAAGTCGTGCGGGAGCGTGGCGAAGTAGCCGGAGAGCAGATAGATCGTGAACGGCAGCGCGGTCGAAGCGTAGACGAGCGCCAGAATCACGATATTGTTGAGCAGGAAGCCGCTGCCGAAGATGCTCCTCAGGAAGTTATCCCCATCGACCAGCATCAGGAAGATCGGCACGACGATGTAGTTGACGTTGATGAACAGGCCCGCCATGAACAGCGTGTTGAACGTGCTCTTGAGGCGAAATTTGAAGCGCGAGAGGACATAGGCGGCCGGCAGCGCCACCAGCAGCAGAATGCCCAGCGCGAGCGCGGTGACAAGGATGGAGTTGAACAGATATTCGCCCATCCGCGCCTTGTTCCACGCATCGATAAAGTTCTGGAAGTAGAACCCGGCGGGCAACGCCCAGGGGTTGCCATAGAACTCGCTGTTCTCCTTGACGGAGGCCATGAACACCCACGCCACCGGCACGATGATGAGGATGGCGAGCGTGATGAGCGCCACGTAGATAAAGATTTTAACGATGCGGTCCCCCGCCGGGGATTTTTCGGATTGCTTCATGTGGACACCCCCTCAAAACTCCAGCACGTCGCGCTTGGTCACCCGGTTGACGAGCGCGGAGAGCGCAAACGAGAACAGGAACACGATCGCACCGATGGCCATGCCATAACCATAGGTGGAGTTGGTATACGCCTGCTTGTACATGTAGGAAAGCGCCACCTCGGACGCACCGTTCGGCCCGCCGCTGGTCATGGCCTTGACGAACAGGAACGCCATGTTGATCGTGCTGATGATGAAAAACGTCAGCGTCGTGCGGATATTGGTCCAGATCAGCGGAATCGTGATCTGGAAAAACTGGCGGATGCGGCCTGCGCCGTCCAGCCCGGCGCTTTCGTACAGGCTGACGGGGACGCTGGCCATGGAAGCCATGTACATCACCATGTAGTAACCGACCGCCTGCCAGATCATGGCGATGATCAGGCTCAGCATGACCATGCTTTCGCCCTTCCACAGGATGGAGATCGTCTTCCCGCTGAAGAAGGAGAGCAGGCTGTTGAGCATACCGTTGTTGGTGCTGTAGATGGCGGAAAAGATCGCCGAGATGACGACCACGGAAAGAATGTTCGGGATGTAGAATACGATGCGGAAAAAGTTCTGGCCGCGGATCTTCTCGCGCGTCAGGATGCCGGCAAAGACCAGCGCCAGCGCAAACGTCACGAGCGTGACTGCAACGATCAGCAGGATGGTGTTCTGCATGGAGCGGATAAAGTTGGCGTCGCCAAAGAGCGTGACGAAGTTCTCCAGCCCGACAAAGGTCTGTGTCGTGGAATAGGCGCTGCGACGGAACAGGGACATCCAGAACACATTCAGCGTCGGGATCAGCATGAATACGGTGAACAGGATTACGGCCGGCGCCAGGCATAGAACGATAAAACGGCCGGTACGGCCTCTCGAACGGTTCACGATTGAGCTCCCTCCTTCCATGAAAGAGACGGGGGACGGCGGTGCGTCCCCCGTCGGATGAACGGAGATACGGAATCAACCCTATTTGAGGTTGTCGCGCATCTGGTCGCTTGCGGCACGGATGCCGTCGATCCACTCCTGCTCGGTGATGGTGCCGGCCACCAGCGAGTTGACCGGATCGAACCACACGGTGCGGTTGTCGAGGCCCTCGATCGGGTCAAAGGCGGCGAAGTTGCCCATGGCCGCCTTCGCGCCGTTGTCGTAGATGGCGTAGAAGAGCTGGTTGTCGCCCTCGAGCTTGTCGGCGATGCCGAGCACCGGCTGGATGGCGCCGGCAGCGGCGAAGATCTCACAGGCCTTGTCGCTGTACAGGAAGGCGATGAACTGCTTGGCGGCATCCTGATTCTGCGAGCCGCTCGGGATCCAGGCCTGCTCAAACCAGGTGTAGCTGTACTGGTCGCCGCCCTCGGAGACCGCGGGCAGGGCGGTCATGCCCCAGCGGAACGTATCCGGACGCGGGGAGTCGGCCATCTCGCCGACGATCCAGGTGCCGTTGGGCATGAAGAGCGCCTTGTCGTCCAACACGAGCTGCTGGTTCATCTTGAAATCCTGGTCGTTGGCCTGCGCCGGGGTGGTGGGCTCGGTGTAGGTGGCGAGCTTGGCCACGATGTCAAAGCACGTCTGCGCTTCCGGCGTATCCCAGATGCCCTCTTCGTAGTGCGTCGCCTTGTCGAAGAATTCCGGGCCGCCCACGGAGTACATCAGCGCATAGAAGAATGCGTCAAAGTAGCCAGTGGTGGGGTAGGTGAACAGGTAGATGCCCTCGGCGAGCGCCTTGTCGCCAAGCTCCCACATCTCGTCCCACGTGGTCGGGACGGTCCAGCCCTTCTCGTCGAACAGGCCCGCGTCATAGAACAGACCGCAGGGCGAGTAGAACATCGGCGCCAGATAGGTCTTGCCGTCGCCGTAGGGGTTGGTCAGCGAGGTCTCGGTGAAGCCGCCGGCGATCTTGTCGGACACCTTCGCCTCTTCGCCCGGTACCGTCATGGACAGCACGTCGGTGATATCGACGAGGTTGTTGTCCTTGATAAAGGTTTCCGTCAGCGCGTCCTCACGGCCGGTCGCCAGATGGATCACGTCCGGATAATCGCCCGCCTTCATCGAGGGGCCGATCACATCCTCCAGGTTCTTGTCGGTCACCAGTTCCACTTCGATGCCTGTCACCTCGGTGAACGCGTCGCAAACCTGCTGCCACATCTCCGTGCCGTAGGCGGTTTCAATGGCAGCGACCTTGATCGTCTGCGCCGTGGCGTCGTCGCCGTTCTGGCCGTCGGTCGTGCAGGCGGCAAGACTCAGCGCCATGGCGAGCACAAGAACGAGAGCCAATACCTTTCTCATCTTTTTTCCTCCTTGTTATTGATATATTGCAGCGCATCCGGCTGCGATGGAAAAGCCGGTTTATCCTGGGGGAGGGTAGTTGTGCAGGGAAGCCGATCTGTCCGTTCTGCTGTAAAAAATCGGTATCTCTTACATCTTTAGTTTAATTCGCACGTCCAAAAAGGCAAGGCAATTTATGTGGCAATGTTTTATAATTATTGGCATAAACGGCTTGCAAGAAAGGAAATATTTTTATATAATATATAAACAACGTGCGCTTGCGCCCATGCGCATCCATCCGGCAGGAAGGAGCCGTTTTCATGAGCAACAGTCGATATGAATTTCTACCGCAGACGCAGGGGCTTCCGCCCTGTCAGTTGCTGTATCTCGCGTCCTCCCGTTTTGAGAACGACTGGCACAGCATCCGCCATTCGCACACCTGCGCGGAGATGTTTTTCTGCACGGGCGGGTCGGGACGTTTCCTGATTCAGGATGAAACGCTGCGCGTCGCCGGGGGAAATCTCGTGCTGATCAATGCGAATGTGGAGCATACGGAGCAGAGCCTGCGAGATAGCCCGCTGGCGTATACCGTGCTCGGGGTGGGCGGGCTGGAGTTCCACAGCGCCTCCCCGCGCGGGTATGCCCTGCTGGACTATGCCCCGCGCAGGAAGGAAGTGCTCGCCCTGTTGGAGGTGCTGCAGCGGGAGGCGACCCATCGGGAGGCGCACTATGCCGACGCCTGCCAGAGCGTCCTGCAACTGCTGCTGGTCGAACTGCAGCGGCTGTCCAACACGCGCGTGGGCAGCGTGGATGTGGGGGACAACCGGCCGATCAACAAGAACGCGGTGTGGGTCAAGCAGTATATCGACGAGCACTACAACGAGAATCTGACGCTGGACTCTCTTGCGGACATCGTCCGCATGAACAAGTATTCGCTCGGGCACCTGTTCCAGAAGGCGTACGGCGTCAGCCCCATTAACTATATGATCAATCGCCGCATCCTTGAGGCCAAACACCTGTTGGAGAGCACCGACCACAGCGTTTCCCAGATCGCGGAGATCCTGAACTTCTCCTCCCTCAGCTATTTTTCTCAGCGATTCCGCAAGCTCACCGGCATGTCGCCGAAGGAACACCGCGAGCACTATCAGCGCCGGGCGTAGCGCGGCCGCGGCATGGCCGCCCGCCTCTCCTTGCGGCCCGGGGAGCCGCGCGCCGGTTCGGACGTTTTGAGAACGGGAGCGAAGGGATTTGGCAAGCGGAAGAAGGATAAGCCGCGCGGATGGCGGGACCAGATGCTCACCGCCGGGCGGCAGGATCGTGGCTGGCGCTCCTGTTGCCGGCATTCAAGGCCCGCCGTCTATGGATCTGCGATGCATTTGCAGCGGGAACCGATGCAATCACAAACAGAGCAGCCCCTGTTTTTCACAGCGAATCCACCCGATCGACATCTGAACGGATCGTTGGCGCGCTGCCGCCGGGACGGATGCCATGGCCAAGCTGGCTTTTAACAATCCTGCGCGCTATCGCCAGGGACAGAACGGCCGCTACGACGAAGGCGCGCAGATCACGATAACGAATGCCCTGTGGCCTTTGCGCATCCGCCTGTTTCTTTCGGCGCATTCTTGCGCACCTGCTCTGCTCCGTACTCAGAAAAGATGTCGCACTTTACAATGCCCTCAAACGGGCAAAGTGTACGCCCTCTATAACCAGGGGGCAGAGTTTAGCGCCTTCTTCAAAACATCTGGCGAATGCGTAGCCAAAGAATGTGATCCCATGGCTCATCGGGGGTTAGGTTCTAAGCATTAACAAACAAAAACGAATCTAATCCAACGGTGCTCCAAACATTTGCTGCACTTCATCGGAATTCTTTCCGGATATTGTTCTGCCGGTAACCGCTTCAATCGCACCCAACAGCTTCTTGGCCCGATCAATCATAAAACTTTGGAACGCATTATTTCTTAGCAGATTATGTTCGATCCAGTGCGTCTCCACATAGCTGTCCAAATCGGACTGCATCACAGAACCTTTCTTTTCAAGCTTTCAAAGATAGGCGGACGGCGCAACGTCCCCTATTTCACGATTGCTGCTTGCAGAAATCGGCGTCTTGTTCACGATACTGTTCCATTTGTTCTTGTCATACCCCTGCCCAATGCAGTAATCCTTGGGGAAGATGTGATGAATATCAATTTTTTCGTTTTTGTATGGACGGGTTTTTGCTGTAGAGGGCATTGTAAAGGGAAGTCAGTCTTTGCTGCCCGTCAAGAATAAGCTTATCCGGCTCAATGCCGGGGGCGGCGTCCGAACCCTCGATCGGTTTATGCTTGAAATGGATGCTTTCATTTCCGTATTCCAGAAACATCGCCGCGCCCACCGGAAAGTTATGGATCACGCTGAGGATCAACGCCTTAATGCGGTCGTCATCCCATACCCAACCTCTCTGAAAATCAGGGAGCTGTGCTGCGCCCGTGTCCACGGCTTTCATCAAATCGGTAAGCGGCCTGTCATTTGTTTTCATGAACTGCCTCCCCGCAACCCGTACTTTTAATCCGAATCACATCATTTTTTTACAGTATAAGATAAGGGATAGAATAAGAGCGGAGGAACTCGTCACGGCGCAAGGTCGTCCCATCCCTTTGAATATGCCGTCAAACTTAACTGTCAAATAAATCCCTAAGGACAAGGCACCAGGCGCCTTGCCCTTAGGGATTTGCGTTTTGACATCACAACCACACCCTTACGGCAAAGCCGCCTTTGTAAAAAAATAGGTGTTCGTGTAATGCCCACTTCCGTGTCCGCTCCGTTCCCGGAAACGCATATTTTGGTTTAATAAGGCGCCAATTTTGCATAAAATATTGCAAATAGCAACCGGGAAAGGGCCGGAAAATCAGGCAAAAGCAAACAAAAAACAGCCCTCCGGGCTGCTTCTTGCTTGTTGGTGGAGATAAGGGGACTCGAACCCCTGACTTCTGCATTGCGAACGCAGCGCTCTACCAACTGAGCTATATCCCCAAATGTCATGCCGTTCTTAACAGCTTTCATATCATACAACAATTCCCCGTAAATTGCAAGATGCAATTTACAGCGGGCGCCGTTTTTTTTCATCGCATGGCGGCGCCATGCTGCGGGCGGAGGCGCCGCCGCTTTCCGGGAATGGACGGGGCAATCGGAGCGCCGCTGTCCGTCAGGCGGGCGGGGATAAAAAGGGGGGGAGACCGGCGTCTCCCCCTTGCCGGACGCCCGTCAAAGCTCCTTGACCAGCGCCTCCATCTCCGCGCGGCTTTGGACGCCGCGCGCCCGCGTGATGTGCTGCGCCTTCACGCCCTCCGGCAGTGCGGCAAAGCGCCGCATGGCGGCCGGGTCGCGCGAGAGGCATTGCAGAAAACCCTGCGGCATCTCGTCCATATCCGTATCACCTCGGCAATAGTATGGCGGCTGCCGGCGGCGGCTATGCGAGGCCCAGCAGGCGCGCGGCGGTCGCCGTCAGCAGGCAGAGTCCCATCCCGATAGCCGTCGGCAGCAAAGCCGCCACGCCGGCCCACTTCCAGCTCTGCGTTTCCTTGCGGATGGCCAGCAGCGTGGTCGAGCACGGCCAGTGGAACAGGGAGAACAGGAGCATGTTCAGCGCCGTCAGCCACGTCCAGCCGTGGGCGGTCAGCAGCATGCGCAGTTCCGCAAGGCTGCCGTATTCGGTCAGCGTGCCGGTCGCGGCGTAGGCCATGAAAATGATCGGGATGACGATTTCGTTGGCGGGGAGGCCGAGCACAAACGCCATCAAAATGACGCCGTCCAGCCCCAGCAGCCGGCCGAACGGGTCGAGCGCGCCCGCAAGGTGCGACAGCAGCGTGCCGCCGCCCACGGTGATGTTTGCCAGCGCATAGATCAGCAGGCCGGCCGGCGCCGCGACGCTGGCCGCCCGCGCCAGCACAAACAGTGTGCGGTCGAGCGCGGAGCGCACCAGCACCCGACCGACCTGCGGGATGCGATAGGGCGGCAGCTCCAGCGTGAAGGACGACGGAATGCCGCGCAGCAGCGTTTTGGACAGGAACCGGGAGGCGGCGAACGTCATTCCTACGCTCAGCAGGATGGCGGCGGTGAGCAGCAGGGCGGCGCTGCCCGCTCCTGCCGCCCCTGCGAAAAACATGCCGATCACCGCCGTAAGCATGGGGAAGCGGCCGTTGCAGGGGACGAGCGCGTTGGTCAAAATGGCGATCAGCCGCTCGCGCGGGCTGTCGATGATCCGGCACCCGATTACCCCCGCCGCATTGCACCCAAAGCCCATGCACATGGGTGGTTGATAACGGAATGCGAAAGATGGCGTTGGGGCGGCTGCCGGTGCAGCGCAAACACGCCGAGACCGCCGGCGAGGGCGGTGAGTCCAGCTGACCTGTGGGGATCATCCATGCTGCATACCGTCTCCGAAAATGACTACCGTCAACGTCTGGAGAGCATATCACTCAGACCCAGGCAAAGTTCTGCTCGGCAGTAAAAGCTGGAGTCGACACTAAATGCTATGTAAACCTGGTCTCAAAGCGAAGTTGCTAGACTGGTCGGTGCAAAGGATCGCAGTGAAGTTTCACGAAGCCCCTAATGGAGACAATAAAGAGACATAGATACGGATTTATTTCGTCTCCAACATGTTACAAATAGAAGTAAAGGTGCACTGCATCAAGTGAAAGTTTTCTTTGTTTCAATTTTAAGGGCTGTGTGTTGACTAAAACCTATTTTGGCGGTATACTTACGTATATACTTAAGTATAAATCGGAGGAAAGTATGTTTTACCGATTTCCTGCCATGCGAGGTATTCAGGCAAATAGTGAGTATTTTGTCTGCATGATTCCTCTTGGCGTACTTTCAAAAATTTTCATTGAAGACTCCTCTGATGTATTGCCTGAATTTCGAGCACAGCGGAAACTGAACGAGCAGAGAATCCCTGAAATTAGAGACTATATTATAAATAACAGGGACTCCTACGTTTTTTCAGCACTTGCTGCATCCGTGGATGGAGAAGTTGCTTTCTTCCCCACAAATGAGTCAGGTAATATTGGAGAACTGGAAGTTGATATGAATGCTACTTTTCTAATCAATGACGGTCAGCACAGAAAAGCAGCCATTATTGAAGCTATAGAATTTGATGAAAGTTTAAAAGAAGAAACAATTGCTCTGGTTCTCTATCGGGATAAGGGATTGGCTAGAAGCCAACAGATGTTTACCGACTTAAACAAACATGCTGTTAATACCTCTAAGTCATTGAATACACTCTATGACTCGAAAGACCCCATGGCAGTTATGACGAAGCAGGTTGTCGCTCAGGTTCCATTTCTGCGGAAGTATACTGACAAAGAGAAGGATAACCTTGCAAATTATGCTGCTAAACTGTTTACTCTGAACGTGTTTTATGATGTGAATAAGCGCATCATTAAAAACCCCGTTGATATTGAAGAAGAAACCAGATTCCTTGTTGACTTCTGGACTACCATTGTGGCCAATATGAGAGACTGGAATGACATGGATAAAGGTGAACTTAGTAAAAAGGAATTACGGGAAGCATACATTTCTCTGCGAGGAATTACCTTGCATGCGTTTGGTAAATTGGGCGCGTACTTCTTTTCCCACCCGCAATATGATATTCATAAGTACTTAACTGGATTGTCAAAAATCGATTGGTCCAGAAGCAACTTGGAATGCTGGGAGAATCGTGCTATTACCGATAAAGGCCGCATCAATCGCAATGAGAAAGGAATATTTCTAACTTACATTCAGATAAAACGGCTACTCAATCTGGCAATTGGCAGTGAGGAAGCCGCGAGGGAGAAACAACTACTATGAGCAACGCAGATTACCAGATTTTTGAGGACATCATTCAAGAAATGATGATGGTCTATCGCCATGATAATCGACCATGGCTCATAGGATATAGTGGAGGCAAAGACTCTACTCTTTTGGTTTCCTTGGTCTTTCAAGCGGTGGCCAGAATTCCAAAAAGTGAACGGAACAAAAAGGTCTATGTGATTACTTCGGATACAATGGTAGAAAATCCTATTGTGAAGAAGTACATGCATGAATCTTCAAAAAAGATTTCTGAGGCGTCCAAGACTCAAGAACTCAATATTCAAGCGGAGATCATATATCCCGACATTCAGCAGACCTTTTGGGCTAGAGTAATCGGATTAGGCTACCCTACGCCGGAACCGCCTGGCTTTAGATGGTGTACAGAACGTCTTAAGATAAATCCCATGAACAAGTTTGTCGAAGAATGTATCAAAACAAATGGGGAAATCATTATCTTGCTTGGCGTCCGCAAGGCTGAAAGTGCAGCCCGCTCACGGAGCATTTCAGAAAAGGAAATTGCGGGATACCTATTGAACCCACATAATAATATCAATAATGCCTACGTCTATAATCCATTAACCGAAATTGAGAATAGCTTAGTCTGGGAGTATCTCCTGCAAGATGATGGTATCAGTCCATGGGGAACTAGCATGAAACAGCTTTTTTCTCTCTATCAGGGTGAAGACCTAAGTGAAGAACAAAGTGTACTCGGAGAAATCGACGAGAAAAAGATTCCCATTACGGGAAACTCTCGCTTCGGCTGTTGGTGCTGCACATTAGTTAAAGAGGACAAGTCACTTCAAAGTTTTATTAATAAGGGGTCCGATGAACTAAAGCCCCTGCGTAAGTTTCGAAATTGGCTGGTTAGCATTCGACAGGACCCTGATTTTCGAGACACAAAAAGGAGAAACGGAACTGTATATACTAAATCTAATGGTGAAGTTGGCTTTGGCCCATTTACATTGGAAGCTCGTCGAATAATTCTAAAAAGGCTATTGGAACTGCAGAAAGAAACCCAAATGCAGCTTATTACAATCGATGAATTGAAAGTGATTGACGAAATGTGGGATGCGGATGGCGATTTGGAACGTCGCCATCTGGTCGACACCTACTATGATGTCATGGGCGAGCAACTCCCCTGGGATGAATACAAAGTACCGATGTATCATCCTGAAATTGTTGGAGAAATAGAGCAGATTGCACGCAAATATAATCTAGAGCCCGAATTGATGGAAAAGCTTATTGTCTCCGTGGACAAGAACAAGCACTATACACGAAGCAACGTTATCAAAAAAGAAGTCACTAGAATTATCAATCAAGAGTGGCTGCATCAAGATAGCTTGCCAGAGGGAGAAGCATGAGAATAAAGCGACTAACATTAAACAATATCGGGTCTTTTGCCGGGGAACATAGTTTTCTATTTCAAACAGATAATCCGCAGAAACAGATTGTGCTAATCGGTGGACGCAACGGTGCCGGCAAGACCACATTATTTGAATCAATCCGTCTGTGTTTATACGGGTATAAACTCTATGGTTATCGGCAGAATAGCCAGACCTACACAAATAAAATTAAGCGTCTTATTAACGATAAAGTAAAGTCTGCCTCTCCGGCTACAGCCGGGATCACAATGCAGATTCTCATTGAAGATGGTTACGCAAATAGCGTCTTTGAGATTAGCCGAGAATGGATATTAAATGGCAATACTCTGAAAGAAAGTCTATGTGTGTATAAAGATGGGGAGTTGCTTACAACGGAACAAATGCAGGATTTTGATAATTACTTAATGCAAATTATTCCTCCTGCTTTGTTTAATTTCCATTTCTTTGATGGTGAAAAAGTTTCAAATTTCGTGTTTAATCGTGCAAATGGTCAAGCATTTCGAAAAGCCTTTTTACAGATTTGCGGCCTGGATACATTTGATTTGATCGAAGAACAACTGCAGCACAACACTCGAACCACAAAAGGCGACTCACAAAATCTCATTCAGGAAGAATATGCAGCGGCCAGGATGAAACTGGCCGAGGCTAAAGAATTACACACTGCTGCTCTTCAAAAAAATCAAGAAATACAAGCGGAAATTGAAGCTCTTCAAGATCAGATTACCATATTAGATGCAGATATGAAAAAATATGGTGGTGTTGAGGGCGACGATTGGAAACTGTACGAGAAAGAAATTCAAGAGGAAGAATCCAAGCGTGATGAACTGCGACATATTCTAAAAGCAGCGGCTAACGATGTGATCCCGTTCATCATTTTAAAAGATCAATTGCAGGCACTCAAACACCAATTGACTGTCGAAGGGAAGCTAAAGCGAAATCGCTTCTTCAAAGAGAAATTTTCTGATTCGCACTTAAAGGAAAAATTACAGCAGGAACTGAAGGTAGGGGTCGATTCGCCTCAGATTAAACTTTCTGATGAATTCATGCTTGCCCTATATAAGACACTGCGAGAAGACATATCTGAACATGAAGTGGAGTTTTTGCAAATATCCGAAAATGATTCTATGGAATTGCTTGCAAAGATTCATCACTATCAAAATTACGACATTCAAAGTCTCATTGATGCAGAAAAATCTTTAGAAGAATCTTTGGCGCGCACAAAAGGACTGCGCGCACAAATGGACTCAAAGGAAGTCGTTGGCTCTAATCATTATCTAGCGAAAAAGAATGAACTACTTTTGCACCTGGATACAGCAAGGCAACAATCTTTTGCGGAAAAAGACGCTTTGCCGCAAGCAGAAATCGTTTTGCAGACAGCGGAGAAAGCATATCAGAAGGCATACGAAAAATATCGCGCTATGCTAAAAGAAAAATCCGTTTCTGATATGGCAGCCAGAGCATTGTTGGCGTTTAGTGAATTGAAACAGAATCTATATGCTAAATATATCTCACAGGTTGAAGAGGCTTTTTCTCGAAATTTCCATAATCTCATTAGCAAGACAGATTTAATTGATGGGATTTATATCGACTCTGCATTTGAAGTGGTCGCCTATAAGATGCAAGAAGTTGATATTGCCCATGTTTTTAAAAAAGTTCAAGAATACGGCGAAGAGTATGTATTCACCAACATCGGTGAACGCGCTTATAAGATAATTAAAGATAGCTCATTCAGTGACGGAAAGATTACTGTACCAATAAAAGTTGAGCAACATTTTTCCGCTGGTGAGCAGCAGATCTTTGTGATGTCGCTCTATCAATCTCTTGCAGAAATTCGGACTTCAGAACTTCCGTTTGTTATTGATACCCCCCTAGCGCGTATTGATAGTGAACATAGAAAAAACATTCTCGATTACTTTTTCTCCCGGCTCCCAGGGCAAGTCATTATCATGTCAACTGATGAAGAGATTAATAGTGAAGGGATTGCGGTTCTCTCTCCCAAAATCTCTGATGTCTATTTAATAGAACACCAAGAAGATGGCACTACATCTGTGAGTAGAGGGGCTTATTTCAAGGGGGTGATTGCTTGATCTATAAATTAAGGACCTCAAAGGAAACTATGAAAATCTTTGAAGAGCTTGGAACTTCCCAAGGGCTTCAGCCTTTTGCACTATCAAAAATAGCAATCGCCCTCTCTATCCGGTTTGGCTCTCTTTCAGATGAAGACTTTTCCGCTGACACTGAGGGGCTTGAATTAAATAGGCAAACCATATTCGGAGAATATGAGGGTTTATTTAAAGCATTGCTTGCCATGGAGAAGAAAGCCCCTCTATCGGATGAAGATTTCTTCCCCACTTTGGTTAAAGCACATTTGGACCGTGGTGCTAAGTTGTTAAAAAATGAGTCTAGATACGGAATGCATTTTTATAGCAATTTACTAAATTTGGATTTGAACCTGTAATTTAAAGCAACTGGCAGAAAGTCTAGTTGAATTTCTGCCAGTTGCTTTTATAGCGTTTTTATCTTTTCTATAACTGCTTTTAGAATAATCCTTGCAAACTCAACATACTGATCTTTAAAGTCGCGGGAAAAATACAAATCCAATTTATCTTTATATTGGGACTCGTCTTGCGGAATTTTCTTTATGTTAGAACGTAATTTTTTAATATTTGCTAAATACATGCGTGAATACTCACACTCTAAGTCATTCAACTTTATTTGCGACATTTTATAAGGAAGCCAATAGTTTTTCAGTTTAGAATTGAGATCACGTGAAATGAATATGAAGTTGAAAAGACTATTCACATATTTTTTATAAAACTTTTGCTCATATTCATAGTCTAATTCTTTTTTGTCCAAAACAACTATTGTCGTTCTCGAATCAGTGTCACTCACAATAAAGTGTTCTACAGTAAAGGAATCATCGTTCGCTATAAAATTGTATAACTGCTTTGCTTTTCCATTAACAATCGATACTTTATTTCCATTGATCCTAAAAAAGTTATATAACGTCGCTAATGACTTGCATCTAAATCGATAATCTTCTTCTTCCTCATTCGCAGCGAGTTTGTACTGCGCCAGTAACCGGGTATCTGTAATTCTATCTGGTGAAAAATAAGAATTGATCTGATTAATTAGCTCAGAATACCAAGTTATGTCGTCTGCTTTTAATACACTTAATAAAACATCTTTACTCTTCTTATTTTCAAACACCGTAAATAAAACAGCTAAAACATATACACCATAAATTTTTAGAAGAGCGTCTTTCGATTGGGCGTTTTTGCTCAAAAGAGTTGAAAGAATATATTTCATAATCAATGCTTTGGGTAAAGTTTTACTATCTTTTAGAACTTTCCCCATAATATTATGAATTATTTTAATCTCAACTTGATCCAGCTTTCCTTTCTTTCCCGTTCCATTTTGATACTCAAAATAAGATTCAAACTTTTTTGTTGTCGACCGACTCTCCACAATTTCAATCATAATCTCAATAGCATTATTAAGATTGCGAAGAGAATCTAGCATATATGTTTTGTTCCGAATTAATTCAATAATATGTATTCCTTCACGAAATGTTTTAGGGTTGTCTTCTCGTGTTTTGAATTCTTTTTTAATCAAGAAATCTTCGCCAAATTCTAATCCTCTATATTTTTCATTTTTATACAAATCACAGTAGAAGTAATGCTCAAGAAATTTCAGCAGTGGATAATTCATTCTGAGTACATCAGCTTTGGTGGTATTTTCTTTAAATCTATACCACTCATCCCTAATCTCTGTGCCAGGGTCATATTTGAATAAGTAACTTTTGAAGATGTCTTCAGTATCTAGTTGTTTTCCCTTAAGATTGACATCAATAAAATATCTAATTCCGTCGCCAATGTCTGACGATTTATTTAGAATGATGTTAATAGTGCTCTTACCTAAGTTTTCTAAAAGCTTTTCCGCACTAATTTGATCAGTAATTACAGGGTGTTTAGAAATATATTGCCATAAATAATAATACTTATAACGCTGATGTAACTTATCGGATTGCACTACAGTTTTATCTTCTAATAAATCTTTGCAGAAGTTTTTTAACAGCATGTTAGAAAACTCAGAAAAACTCTCAATCTCAAGTTTGCACGGAGAAAACACATCGATTTGTTCGTCATAATACTTTTTAATACATGAAAGTATCATAGTCAAAATAGTTATGCGCTGTTGTCCATCAATTATTGAAAACCGGTCATCCGAATGCTGTGTTAGAATAATATTTCCTAAATATTTAGGGCCGGAATTTATGTCATCGATTAATTGAGCAACATTCTCATTGCCCCATCGAATTTCGCGTTGAAAATCCGGAATAGTGTAAATGCGATCTGCGCTTAGAGATAGTATTTCCTTATCGCTGCTTAGTGGAACATAAATTTTCTGCTCAGTCTTTGATAAGAATTTCTTGAGAGGGGCAATTATACCTAACAAATCAGACATTAGAATGCCTCCTTATGCTACAATCCTCATTTGCAAAATTCGACATTTTATTATATTATACAGTATTTTCTTTTTTAAGGCCATAAGAAAAAAGCATTTCGCATAAATATAATTCTAAAAGTATGGAACTACTCCGCCATGGAATTATTTCCATGGCGTTTATTTGTGCCCAAAACTGCCCTGAAAGGAGCTGAAAAACCTATGATTTTCCTCCCCAAATCAGCCGGAAGGCCGCCACCCATAGGCTTTCCCCTCCGAGGTGTCCCGACGGCGTAGAGGCCGTCTTTTCCCCGAAAACGAACACTTTTCCAAACCGCCGAAAGGAGGTGATACCATGGCGGTATTTTGCATTGAGAAAACCCGCGACTACACGGTGATGTCCAACCACCACCTGCGCAACGCGGAGCTGTCGCTGAAATCCAAGGGGCTGCTCTCCATGATGCTGTCCTTGCCGGAGAACTGGAACTACACTACCAGATGCCTGGCCAAAATCTGCAAGGAGGGCACGGACAGCATTGGCTCCGCCCTGAAGGAGCTGGAGCGGGCCAGGTACATAGTCCGCAACCGACTCCACGACAGCAAGGGCAAGATCGTGGATGTTGAGTATGTCATCTACAAGACACCCCATCTCCCGGACACGGGCCAGCCGTGTGAGGATGAGCCGGATATGGCTTGTCCAGATACAGAAAACCCGGATATGGATAACCCATCTCTGGAAAACCGGCCGCAATTAAATAAAGAGAAAAGAAATCCTGAAGAACAAATACTGATTCACCAAGTACGGAAGGAGCAAATCCTATTCAATCAAGCCCCCAAACCCCCGTAGGGGTCAGCCGGACCGGACGAGACTGGACGCGGGAGCGGTGGAGTTACCGGGAACACCACTTGTCTAATATCACAAAATAGCGCTGTTTAAAATTGAAAGCAAAACGAGAACTATACAGATACTCGTTTTGTATATATACAGGTCTTTTATCCCGCTCTTGTAGGCTCTTTACCTACATAAGCGACCTAATATTGTATTTTGAAATATCTAAAAAGGAGGAAAGCTATGACGGAAGTAATTGCCCTTGCCAATCAAAAAGGCGGTGTCGGGAAAACCACGACCACCGTCAACCTCGGTATTGGGCTTGCAAGGCAAGGAAAGAAAGTATTGCTCATTGATGCAGACGCACAGGGCAACCTTACGGATTCTCTCGGCTGGAATGAACCGGATAAGCTGCCCGTATCCCTTGCCAGTATCATGACGAAGATCATACAGGACGAACCGTTTGAACTGGACGAAGGGATTTTGCACCATGCGGAGGGCGTAGACCTCATGCCTGCCAACATCGAATTATCGGCTATGGAAGTATCGCTGGTAAACACCATGAGCCGGGAAATCGTACTGAGGAACTATTTAAGCGAAGTGAAACACAAATACGATTATGTCCTCATCGACTGTATGCCAAGCCTCGGTATGATTACCGTCAACGCGCTTGCCGCCGCAGACAGCGTTATCATTCCCGTGCAGGCGCACTATCTCCCGGCAAAAGGCATGGCACAGCTTTTGCAAACCATAAACCGCGTAAAGAAAAACATCAACCCAAGTCTGAAAATAGACGGCGTTTTGCTGACCATGGTGGACGCGCGTACCAACTTTGCCAAAAACGTTTCATATTTGCTCCGTACCAATTATGGCGACAAGCTGAAAATCTTCAAGACAGAGATCCCGCTTGCCATTAAAGCAGCCGAAACCAGCGCGGAAGGCAAAAGCATCTATTTACACGACAAAAACGGCAAAGCGGCTTTGGCGTATGAATCGCTTACAAAGGAGGTGATGAAACATGGCAAGCAGCGTTCGGAACATGAGGCTGGCTTCAGTAGATGACCTGTTTTCGACAGAAGAAACCCGGCAGGCAGAAGCGCGGCAGCAGGGCGAACAAATCTTGACCGTACCTATTGCAGAAGTGCATGACTTTGAAAACAACCCTTATCAAGTACGGCATGACGCTGAACTGATGGATATGGCGGAAAGCATTGCGCGTCTCGGGGTACACACGCCCTGCCTTGCCCGCCCGCGCAAAGACGGCGGGTATGAACTGCTATCGGGACATCGGCGCAAAGCAGCCAGCATGATTGCAGGAAAGGATACGCTGCCTATCATTGTGCGGGATATCGACGACGATACGGCGACGATCCTCGTGGTAGACGGCAACATTCAAAGGGAAACCATTTTGCCAAGTGAAAAGGCGAAAGCATATAAAATGAAGCTGGACGCTCTGAATCGGCAAGGACAAAGAACTGATTTAACTTTTTCCCAAGTTGGGAAAAAGTTCAATGCTTACGAGGAAATAGCGAATAAAAGCTCTGATAGCCGTAATCAAATACATCGCTATATCCGCCTGACCGAGTTAATTCCGCCCCTATTGCAAATGGTGGACGATAAGAAAATGGCTTTTAATCCCGCTGTGGAACTCTCTTACCTCCCGAAAGAACTGCAAACCGACCTGTTTGACGTGATACAAGCCGAGGAATGTACGCCCTCCTTGTCGCAGGCGCAGCGCATGAAAGCGGCGGCGCAGAAAGGGATTCTTGACAGAAACGGTATGGAACTCGTTATGCAGGAGGAAAAGCCGCAGCAAAATAGCATTACGATTAAAGGTGACAAACTGGATCAGTATATCCCGCGGGACTACACTCCGAAACAGCGCGAAGATTTCATCATAAAAGCCTGCGAATATTACCATAAACGGCTGCTGCGAATGAAGCAGGAGCGGGAATGCGAACGCTAGTCTGTGCTGAGGAGCATGGGCGTTTTTTTGTTTTTCCCTTTATGCGAAAGGAGGTGATGATTCGTATGCTGTTTACCGAAGGAGAGCATAGAAAATATGAGCGTATGATGCGTGAAACGCCCAAGGCGCCCGGGCGAAGCAAAAGCGAAGCTATGCTTTTTAAGGAACGGGATTGTCCGCATTGCCTGTATTATTCTAATAAAGAGGGCAAGTGCGGTCTTGAAAAATGCGTGGTCTTTGAGTAAAAACTATTCCACACCAAGGGGGTAGTCTGTCCTTTTTTCGGCAAAGGGTTTGTGGCGCTGTGGGTCCCTTCCCCCAAACCCCCAACCCTTGATTACTCACCGAAAAATTACTATCCGAGAAAAGAAAGACTTTACACCTTTGCGCTATCTGCCGGGAAAAGATATGCTGGTGCTGTAAAAAGTGAAAGGAGCACTTATCATGAAAAAAGCTGTTTCAGCATTTGCCATAATCGCCCTAATCGGAGTATTGTGTGCAGGGTGTGCGGCAGAATCGCCAGATGTATCCGCATCGCCCGATAGCGAGAGAATTCGCGCCACCGAAACGACTACCCCCGACGAATCTTCGCAGGCGACCAGCGAATTGATTCTTTCGGACAGTAGTCAAAACAATGACACGCCGCAGCAGAGCGAAGTCCCGGAGGTAAACGCACCTACAGCACAGGACAAAGACCAGGAACAGCAGCCGGAGAAAACTTCGTCAGCGCCGAAAGCGCCCGACACGCCTGCCAAGGCAGAAGAACCGGCTGAGAAACCGCAAAAAACCGAGAAGCCCGAGACGGCGGCAACGAAAGCGCCACAAACGCCAGCAGCAACGGGACCACAGGAACCCGCAACAACGGCGACGCCGAAGCCTACGCCTAAACCCACGCCGAAACCAACACAAGAGCCAACGCCTACTCCCGAACCGGAGCCGGAAATGGAGGTCATGGGCGGCAGCTTTAACAGCGCAGTGCTGGCAGCAGTCAATGCGGCAAGAGCGGAATACGGCAACGCCCCATTGGTACTTGACAGCGGCCTGTGCGCCCAAGCCCTTGCCCATGCAAAGGAGATGGCAGAGCGCGGAGAGATTTTCCATTCTTGCGCCGGCGCAGAGAGCGTCAGCAACGCAGCCGGAAGCGGCAGTACTATCGGAACAAGGAGCGCCGCTCATGCGACCGGGCTTGCCCTTGACACAGACAGATCAAGGTTGGGCGTGGGCAGCGTGAAAATCGGTGACAAGCAATACACCTGCGTGTTTAGTCCAAGAGATTAACAACGATGAACAAAAGAAGCGTCGGAGCAATCCGGCGCTTTTCTTATGCAAAAAACAAAGGAGGAAAAGCAACATGAAGCAACGACTGAAGCGCCCTGTGGCGCTGTTTTTGTGCCTGCTTGCGGTGCTGTCCCTTTTGCCCATGACAGCATCAGCAGCCACCACAAAAGTGACCATCGACTCGCAGTTTAACTCAGAAGGCTTTGATTACTTTGAATACTATAACGCCGATGGTAAGTGGGTTGACCTCAACACACCCAAACATACCATATTGGAGACGGGACAGATCGCCTACTGTATCCAGCATAAGCTGGGCAACCCCCACGGCGTGGGCTACAGCGAGATCGACCCGCTTAACAGCTACTCCACCCGTACTGTACGTGGAATCCAGATCATCTTGGAGAATGGTTATCCCTGCACGACAAACGGTTTTACAGCAGACCAGGCGCGGCAGGCCACGGCAAACGCACTGCGGTTCTGGCTGTCCGAGGAAGGCGCGGACTCCCAATGGAATTTTACCAACCGAAGGGATAACCCCGATCTTATCCGCGCAAAGTCCGGCTACCAGAGTCTGCTCAACTGGGCGGACGAACTGTTACAAATGGCGCGAAATCAGCAGCTCCTCTCTCACAGCGTTTCATTCTCGCCCGCATCCATGGAGCTTACGGTTTCGGGCGATTATTTTGTAGGAACTACGAAAGTGACGCTCCAGAACTGTTCGGGAGGCTACACCTTAGATAAATCTTCCCTTCCCTCGGGTACGGTAGTCACAGGCTTTACCGGAAAAAACGGCGATACTCTGACGATTAAAGTCCCGAAAAAATACGGCAACCAGAGCATACGGCTGGACGCCACAGGCTACGACAATCGCACAACTGCAAACCTGTTCTGGTATGCGCCGGATTCCGGCAACTACCAGAAAGTCATCACCTATGCTTCCGGCAACTATGCGCCTGCAACGGACGGCGTACTCCGCATGACGACGCCTGCCTACGGGAAGATCGAGCTGTTGAAAAAGAGCGAGGACGGCAAGCTGCTCTCCGGCGTGGTGTTTGGCATATACAGCGACGCAGCCTGCAAAAATCTCGTGGCAAAACTTACGACGGGCAGCAACGGAAAAGCGGTATCGGGCGATCTGGAACTGTCTACTTACCATATCAAAGAGATTTCCACGGTAGAACCATATATCCTTTCGGATACCGTGTATCCCGTTACGGTACAGGCGGCGCAGACCGTGACGGTGACGGCATCCAATAAGGAAGCCATGGGACAGATTCGAGTGACGAAAACCAATGCCAACCCGGAAATGGGAGATTACTCCCTTGCGGGCAGCGTCTTTGACGTGTATCAGAACGGAAAAGTGGTCACATCCATCACCGTCAATTCGTCCGGCAAAGGTATTTCCTCACCCATCAGGCTGGGAAGCTATGTCGTCAAGGAACGGCAAGCCAGCTCAGGCTTTGTGCTGAACAAACAGGAATATCCCGTTACACTCTCCTACGCCGGACAGACGGCAGCAATCGTCTACGATGACGCGACCATTCCCAATACGCCGCAAACAGGAAAAATCATCGTCTCCAAAACGGACGCGGAAACGGGCGGCATACCCCAGGGAGACGCTTCACTTTTCGGGGCAAAGTATGAAATCAAAGACAATTCCGGCAAAGTCGTGGACACGCTCCACGCACTGGGAAGCCGTGTCGCAGAGTCAAAGGAACTGCCTCTTGGGACATACACGGTTCATGAAGTGGAAACCCCGACGGGCTATCTGCTGAATCCAAATCCCGTAACGGTAACGCTCTCCTACGGCGGGCAGAACGTCTCGGTTGTGACGGAAAACGCCACCGTGGAAGATGAGGTCATAAAGGGCAGGATTGAACTCACCAAGTTTGGGGAACGGGAGCTTGACAGCAGCGAGGACGACCCCGACATCAAGCCGCCGCTTGCAGGCGTACAGTTTGATGTGCGCCTGAAATCCTCCGGCGAACTCTTTGACACAATCACGACCGAAGAAAACGGACGCGGCACATCAAAGCTGCTTCCCTATGGGGTATATGTGGTAACGGAATTGAGAAGTGAGGCAAACGAGGGCTACAAGCTGGTAGAGCCGTTCGAGGTGTTTGTCTGCGAAAACGAAAGGACTTACTCATATATCTTAGAGGATAAGAGCATTGAGATGATGGTGCGGATTGTGAAGCAGGACGCGGAGAGCGGTCACACGATCCCGGTTGCCGGCACGACCTTCCGTATCGAAAACAGCAAGGGCGAGCCTGTCACTTTCGACCTTCTCTATCCGCAGCCGCATACCCTGTCCGAATTTCAGACGGACGGCAGCGGGACGCTGTATCTGCCCGGAACGCTTCCCGTTGGAAAATACAGGCTGATTGAAGTGTCCGCCCCCGAACCCTACCTCTTAAACGGGGAACCCGTCACGTTTACGGTCAGTGAAGCTAATTCGGAAAACGGAACCGTCACTGTCGCCATGAAGGATACGCCCGTTAAAGGGACGATCTCCATTGAGAAACAGGGCGAAATGCTGACGGGCTATACGACGGAGGACACCAAATACGGAACAAAGTACATTCCGACCTATGAATTAAAAGGGTTGGAGGGTGTCGTATACGAGGTGTTTGCCGCCGAGAATATCGGCGTGCCGGGCAAGGTGTACCACAAAGCAGGCGAAAAGATCTGTGAACTCACCACCGATCAGAACGGCGTGGCAACAACGGATAAGCTGTACCTTGGCAAATATGTGATAAAAGAGAAAAAGACCTTATCGGGGTTTGTTCTCGATACCACCGAGTACGAAGTGATCCTCTCCTATGCCGACCAGAATACGGCAGTCGTAGCCGAAACGCTTACAAGAGAAAACCAGCGGCAAAAAGCTGCTGTGGAGCTGCAAAAGAACGCCGAACACTTTGACCCGAATACTGGTGCAATCTACACCGATTATGGCGAAGGCTTTGTGTTCGGGCTTTACACAAAAGAAGCGATTGGAACGATTCCCGAAAATGCACTGCTTGATATTATGACCACCGACAAGGACGGAAAAGCACAGAGCAGCGCAGATCTCCCCCTTTGCGAGCTGTATCTGAAAGAACTGGCAGCGCCGCACGGTGGATATGCACTGTCCTCCGGCACTTATCCGGTAGATGTGACGAGTAAAAACGCAGCCGATGAAATCATCTTAGGCGACGCTCATGCTGTAACCCCTGTTTCAAATGAACTCATTACAAAGCGTATCCGGGTTACCAAGGTGGATTCCCAGGATGCCGGGCGGACGCTTGCCGGAGCGGTGTTTGAGATCGTTGACGCGGAAACGAAAGCGGTCGTCGGGCTGACCACGGTAAACGACAAAGGCATCGGCACAAGCGGAGAACTCCCTATCCTGCGCGAGTTTATCCTGCGCGAAAAGGTCGCCCCGGAGGGTTTCTGCCTCTCTAAAGAAGAAATACGCTTTACCTTAACAGCAAACAGCGACGAGGTCGTAGAGTTTACCTTTGAGGACGAGCCGACGGAAGTAACGATTGAAAAGACTGACGTAACTACGGGCGAAGCCGTTCCCGGCGCAGGCATTGCCATCTATGACGACGCGACAGGCGAGGTGGTGTTTGAGGGCGAAACCAACATGGAGGGTTGCGTGATCGTTCACGAACTGCCCACCGGCAGGAAGTACCGCTTTGTAGAAAGCTACAGCCCGGACGGATTTGCCATCAATACCTCCGAGTTTTTCTTTACCATTGACGAATACGGCAATATTACGGGTGACACGGAAATCACCGACGAGCCGATCAGCGTCATTGTAGAAAAGAAAAACGCCTATGACGACAGCCCCATGGGCGGCGTTGTGTTCTCTTTGCAGGATGAGGACGGGAACCCCGTCAAGGTAAAATCCACCGGCAAGGGCTATTTTGTGCCGGACGAAAACGAAGGCAGCACAAGGTTTGCCGTTGATGAGAACGGGAAAGCGGAGATACGGTATCTGAAAGCCGGGAACTACACGCTGGTTGAAGAAACGCCGGAAGGCTTTGTGGGCGCAGGAACTTATGCTATGACCGTGACGGAAGAAAACGGCACGGAAAATCCTTACCGCGCCACCATTACCAACAGTCCCACGGCGCTTAAGGTAAAGAAGGTACACGCAGAAACCAAACAGCCGCTTACGGGTGCGGGATTTACCTTTAAGACAAAAGCGTTTCTCGGCTTTGAAACACTCCGATTCACAAAACTCGAAAACGGCTGGTATATGCGGGACGAGCATGGCAGCGTAACGGAAATCATGGTGAATGACAAAGGCGAGATTACCGTGCTGGGCTTGCCGCTTGATGCCGAGGTCTATATCGAGGAATCTACCGTACCAAACGGTTTCTTCCCCAATCCCGCCAGCAAAGTGATACTGACCGAAGTTTACACCTTTGAAGTCCCCCTGGAAACTACCATTACCAACACGCCGTCGGTCAAGCTGGGAATCGACTCAGATCAATACGACGTGCCGATTGCCATTGGCATTACGCTGCTGGGCGTGGGCGTTGTCGCATGGCGCGTGATCGTTGCGGTTAGAAGGAAAAAGAAAGATAACAAGGAGGAATCGTAAATGGAATTAAAGACCATACTGGCGATTGTGCTTTGCCTTGTAATCGTAGGTGGAGCAATTTTTTTGCACATGAGAAAAAAACGTAAGTAAACGACTTGTGCCGGGAGGGCTTTTACCCTCCCTCGCATATGATATAGTACAAAGGCAATAGCTTGTACCGAAAAAGTTTTTGGGCATTTAGTCCAAAAACCTTTGTATTTTCAAATGTTTTTGGATATAATATCGGCAAGAATATTTCGGAGGTGTGCTTATGCCCAATAGAATAGAAAGAAAAGAGTATCTGGAGAAACTCATCGCTTTTCGGGATAAGCAGGTCATAAAGATTATAACGGGAGTGCGGCGATGTGGGAAATCCACTCTCATGGAGCTTTTTCAGGATTATTTGAAAAGCCAGGGCGTGTTGGAGGAACAAATTGTTGCCGTAAATCTTGAAGATTACGACTTCTACGAATTGCGCAATCCGAAAAAACTGCACACATATATCAAAGAACGCCTTGTTCAAGGAAAGATGACATATATTTTTCTGGATGAAATACAGCATTGCGAGGAATTCCCGGAAGTAGTTGACAGCTTGCACATAAAAAAAGATGTTGACATATACCTCACTGGCTCCAATGCCAAAATGCTTTCCAGCGAAATAGCAACCCTCATATCCGGAAGGTATGTTGAAATATCCATGTTGCCGTTATCCTTCAAGGAATATGTTTTAAGTACGGGCAGCTCAAGCGAGCTGGCGAGAAAATATACTGCGTATGTGGAAACCAGCTCTTTTCCATATGCCCTCCAATTAGCGGGACAGCCCAAAGAACTTCGGGATTATCTCGACGGAATCTATAATACGATCGTCGTAAAAGACATCGCCCAGCGCAACAAAATACCTGATCCCATGATGCTGGAAAGTGTACTGCGGTTTATATTTGACAATATTGGCAATCAGCTTTCGACAAAAAAGATAGCGGACACCATGACTTCCAATGGGCGAAAAATTGATGTCAAGACGGTGGAAAAATACCTTAAGGCATTGATGGAAAGCTATATTGTATATCAGGCAAAGCGATACAATGTTAAAGGCAAACAGCACTTAAAGACACTTGAAAAATACTATGCGGTAGATATCGGACTTCGTTATTTACTGTTGGGCACCAGTTCTTCTGATGTGGGTCATATTTTGGAAAACATTGTGTTCCTTGAACTGTTGCGCAGAGGGAGTGAGGTATTCATAGGGAAAATAGATGATCTGGAAGTGGATTTTGTGGCAATGGACGGCAAGCAAACAACATACTATCAAGTGGCAGCCTCCGTGCGGGATGAAAAGACTTTGGCTCGAGAGCTTGCCTCTCTTGAGAAAATCTCCGATCACTATCCCAAAATCGTATTGACATTGGACGAAGACCCGCAGGCGGATTATAACGGGATTCGTAGAATAAACGCACTGGATTGGCTTATGGGGACTGTCAAATAAGCATATTGTTTCAAAACCTGGAAGCAGAAGAGCGCTATGGCGCTCTTTTTTCATACAAAAGTTTGAAAGGAGATTTTGCAATGAAAGTAACAGAAAACAATCAAGGGTATAACATTATCGAACGATTTCACATAGGCGCGCAGGGATTTGTACTTGGCGAAAATCCAAATGCGCCGCAGCCTTATGTCACCTGGCAATGTCGCACCGACGTCCCTAACCACTTCTTTTGGGGACATTACTTTTCCGAAAAAGAGAAGGCATACCGGGACTACGAAGAACGAATCCAACAGGAAGCGGAACGCATAGAACAAAAAAAGAAACAGGCTCAATTTGAACGATAAGGAGGCGACAGAATTGGCGACAAAACTGCAAAAGGTATCTGCGCTATCGCGCGATACCATGAACAGGCTTACCCATTCTACCGATGAGTGGTTGCGCTTTTTAGATTCTGCGGCGTGGCTGTACAAGTATCCGTGGCACGAGCAGGTCATGATATACGCACAGCGTCCGGACGCCACCGCCTGCGCCCCCATCGAACTATGGAACTCGCCCCGGTTCAAACGCTGGGTAAACAAAGGCGCAAAAGGAATTGCCCTCATTGACGATTCCGGTGATCGAACGCGACTGCGCTATGTCTTTGACGTGTCAGATACCCACACGCGGAGCAATATTCCGTTTGCACTCTGGCAGCTTCACGAGGAAGACGAAGAGAGAGTTCTGGAAGAACTCGCAAACAGATTCGGTGAGATTGACGAGTATGCGGAGCTGCCTTTTTGCGATCAGCTGAACGGAGTGATTCATAATGCCGTGCAGGATAACGGTGCAGATTACAGGAGCGCGCTTTTGCAATCCCTTTCCGGCAGCAATCTGGAGGAATACGACGAGTTTAATATCTCCGTATGGTTTGAGGAAATGTTGGAGAAAAGCGCCGCCTATGTGGTCATGAGACGTCTTGGGCTTTCCCCACGGGAATACTTTGAAAAACAGGATTTTATCCCGGTGATGGATTTTAACACGCCTGCGACAATCTCCCAGTTTGGCGCGGCAACGGCGGATATTTCCGAGATGGTATTGCGGCAGATCGAACGCAGCGTGGGAAGCATTGCATTTGAAAGAAGCCGTACACTTGCAAATCAAAACCGCGTTTTGCAAAATAAAGATGAAAATACAAATCATGAAAGGAGCCGTGAATATGGAACTGACATACAGGCAGAACGGAGATTATCTGATTCCGAATCTGGAGATGGACGAACAGCCAACGGAACTGATCGGAAAATACGGGAGAATGCGCAAAGCGTTTCTCAAGGAGCACCGCAAGGGAACCTACAACGAACTGCTGCTGACGGGGAAACTGGACGAACATCTTCTGGAGATGGACAGATTGGCGAGGATGCAGGTCGAACAGATCGTGGAGCACATGGCGAAAGCCGAGGGCGTGACGGAGGAGCTGAAAGCCCGCGACCAGATGAAATGGGTGGGAATGATGAACAGCTTCAAACATTCGGCGGAGGAAATAGTTCTGACGGAACTGATCTACGCTTAAACTCAATAGAGACAGAATTGGCGGGGAGCGAAGAACTCCCCGCTTTTGTGTCCGAGGAACTGATCCTGCCTATGCTTACAAAGGCATATTACACAAAAGAGCATAAGCCGGAAAACATCGAGAGATATTTTGATACTCACCACGATAAAGCGGAGCGTACCCAATATATAAAAGAGGCTTTTGACGATTCCTTTAGCGAGGTGCTTGTGGACGATCACCGTGTAGGATACAAAAAATACGATGACGGGCTGTTGGTATGGGACGGAGCATATCTTTCCCGTACTTCTGAATCGAAATTTTCATAGGATATCGTGGCGTCGCTTATTGAGGAACTCATAGAAAAACACGAGTTTGTGCAAAATGAAATACCGCCCATATTTTTAACTGAAAAGGAACAGCTTTCCCTTCTTGAACAGGCGGAGGACGAAATATCCTCCGTCTTTTCTGTCTCTCAAGCGGATTTTGATAACGAATTGTGCTCTGGAAGCGGGGTTTTTCATGGCAAGTATCGTATCTATGCTTTCTACCAAACGCAGCCGAGTAAAGAGAGCGCCATTCAATTTTTGAAAAAAGAATACGGGATCGGTGGTCATTCCCACACCTATCTGGACGGCAGCAGCGGTTTTGTTGGTCACGACGGAAAAGGGATTGAGTTTTCGGATAGTGGATTTCACCATAAAAAGCTGTTTCGGTGGAACGCCGTCCACGCCCGCCTTTCAGAACTGATTGCACTTGACCGTTACTTGTCCGAAAAAGAAAAGGCAGATTTGCCCGCTTATGAACAGGAAGAAGCGCAGCGCCGTGCTGTCATGCGCGAGGAAGCAGCAGCACGGGAAGCCTTGCAGGCTGCCGCCGCTGCCATGGACGAGAAGCGCAAAGACGCGCAATACCGCTATTCCCTTGGCGACGAAGTACAGCTTGGCACACAAAGTTATACCGTACTCGGATACGACGAGAATATCGTCACGCTATCCGACCCGAAATACCCCCTGCTGTCGGAGGATATGCCGCGGGACGTGTTCGAGAGGCGTTTACGGGAAAATCCACAGAACGACTATCTGATCGTGGAAAACGCAGAGCAACCGACGAAAGCACCTCAACACACCGAAGAGGAAACCCCTTATGTGTATGCCGTAGGAGATACCGTCTACCTTGAAGGTACCGCTTTTCGGATTACGCAGATCACAAGCAGCGAGGTACAACTTCTTGACCCCACACTCCTGTACCCTGTTTTTCGGGCGGAAAACCGCGAGACATTCCATCATTTGCTGGAACAGGACGAGCGCAACGCACCGTATATGCCTTCCATGCCCTATCGAACCGTTACAGAGGCAAATGTAAGAGAGGATGTTCCCGCGGAGCGTTCGGAACAGCCGTTTGCGATTGAACCCACAGTTTTTTACCCTGCCGAAAAAAACAAAATTCCTTTTGATATTGAGGTTAGAAAACTGAAGCCGGTGGCTGAGCAGAAAAAAACAATCAAACACGATTTCCATATCACGGACGACAACCTCGGTCACGGTGGCGCAAAAGCCAAGTTTCGCATGAACATGGACGCCATCAACACCTTGCAGACCATTGAACTGGAAAACCGCCTTGCCACCCCCGAGGAACAGGCGGTTTTATCCCGCTATGTGGGATGGGGCGGTATTCCCCAGGCCTTTGAAGAAGGCAATGACGCATGGGCTTCTGAGTTTTTGGAACTCTACACAGCTTTATCCCCCGAAGAGTATGAGGCAGCAAGAGCTTCCACGCTCAACGCGCATTATACCAGTCCCACGGTCATTAAGGCGATTTACAAGTGCATTGAGAACATGGGCTTCACCACGGGCAATGTGCTGGAAATAATCTTACTGAGTTTAATACAATGACGTGGAACAATTAAAAAGTGTTCCTTTGCGGTGTAAAATCAGTCGTTGCGGTGTAAAATCCGAAACGGCTGTTTTTATATGCACAGAAAAGCTCCTCACCGCCGTAATGGTAGTGAGGAGTATCTTTTTTATCCTTATGCTTTAATTTCCTGCCCGTCCTTAAAAGCAAACCGCACATCGTCCCTGGCATAGACTGTTACATAATCAATCAGACCGCACCAGAGGACAGGGTCAAATTTCTCCATCGGGTCAGCCTGCGCCAGCGTGTCCAGAAAGGCGTCGATTGCCGCCCGTCTGGATTTCTTGTCGGCAAGCGCGGCTTCAATTTCCTCCAGCCGAGCCTTCGCGGTATCGAAACGGGTGGTGAGACCGTCATAGCGTTTCTGATATTCCGTTTGGTCGAGCGCCACATGAGCGTTTTCGTAGATGCATTTTTCGATAAGGTCTGAGACGACCATGATCTCATCCTGCAGTTCTGCGACTTCGGTTTCCAGTGCAGATGTGTCGAAAGCAACGTCCAGCGAATTTCGGAGCGGCGAGATAATCGCCGCTTTTTTGCCAATCAGCTTGTTTGCCGCTGAGACAAACATCGCTTTAATTTCATCCTCCGTCAAGTGCGGCGTGGAGCATTTTTCCTCGCCGTCATACTTATGATTGCACTGCCAGATAACCCGGCGGTATTTGCTGTTGGAATGCCAGACCTTCGAGCCGTACCACTCGCCGCATTGTCCGCAGCGTATCTTACCGGAGAAAAGATGGACGCCGCTGTGCCGGCCCCGACCTTGCTTTCTACGCTCCAGTTCCTGCTGAACCATCTCGAATACCTCTGGGGAAATGATGGCTTCGTGGTTGCCCTCCACATAGTACTGCGGGATTTCGCCCTCGTTGACCTTTTTCTTCTTGGTGAGGAAATCCACCGTATAGCTCTTTTGCAGGAGCGCATCGCCCTTGTACTTCTCGTTGGTGAGAATGCTGCGAACTGCCCCTGCGTTCCATTTGTCTTTGCCGCCCGGCGACTTGATGCCGTCGGCAGTCAGCCTGGCGGCAATGCCGTGCGGCGTCATGCCCTGCAGGAACATACTGTAGATGCGGCGGATGATGACCGCCTCGTCCTTATTCAAGACGAGATTGCCATCGGGACCCCGGTCGTAGCCAAGAAACCGCTTGAAGGGTACGGTGACCTTGCCGTCTGCAAACCGCTTTCTCTGTCCCCAGGTACAGTTCTCGGAAATACTGCGGCTTTCCTCCTGCGCCAGGGAGGACATAATGGTGATAAGCAATTCTCCCTTGCTGTCCAGCGTCCAGATGTTTTCCTTTTCAAAATAGATCTCCACGCCCTTTTCCTTTAGCTGGCGCACCGTGGTCAGGCTGTCTACCGTATTGCGGGCAAAGCGGCTGACCGATTTGGTAACGATAAGGTCTATCTTACCCGCCAGCGCATCCGCTACCATGCGTTTGAAGCCCTCACGGTGCTTGGTATTCGTACCGGTTATACCTTCGTCCGTATATACGGAAACAAACTCCCAATCGTCCCGACTCTTGATATAGTTGGTATAATAGTCCACCTGGGCGCTGTAGCTGGTAAGCTGCTCCTCGCTGTCCGTGGAGACACGGGCATAGGCGGCGGTGCGGCGCTTTTTCCTTTCATTGATCGGCGTTGCCGTGAACCGGCTTATCGTTGCCGGTATAGTCGTTACTTTCGCCACATTTTTCCCTCCATTTCTGTATCATTACTTCCCGCATATGCTGCTTGCGCTGCTCCGTATGCTTGGGCATTTTTCGCTTATTTTCCCATGCCGCTTCAAAGGTATGCCCGTCAAAGAAGCGGATGGAAAGTTGAAACGGAGCAACGATATGAATGCAGGCAATCTGCTCACGGAAAGCCGTTTCGTCAAATGATTCCAGCCCCATAGCGTCAGCGCAGAGGTTTTTAAGGACTTCCTCCTTGATGCTGGGGCTATTGCATTTTCCGCCTGACGCGCACCGCCATACGGAATCAAAGCTGCCGTCTTTGTGCCGTGAACGTTGCCTGCGGTAGTTCTCGCCGCAGCTGTCGCAGCGAATGCGGCTGGTGAAGCAGGAACTGTTGGGACCGAGCTGATGCTCCTGCACATACCGTCCTTTGGCGGCTCGGCGCTCATCCGTCCAGCAGTCTTTCCGCATGGTGGATTCCCAGTGGTGCGGTACAATGTGGCCATCCTTAAAATAGAAAATCATCTCATTCGGAGCAGGGATCTCAATGCGGTCGATCTGCTCTGAAAAGATGATCTCATCAAACGTATCTAGTCCCAAAACCGCAGCACAGGCTTCTTTGAGCATCGGTTCCGGGATATCCTTATTTCGACAATGCGCGTTCCCGGTCTTTCTTCGAGTCCCACAAATCCAGATCGTATAGTTGGCGTTTGGGTCTTTGCGCCCCTTGCGGTTGGAACGCTGATAGCTCTTTCCGCACCGACCGCACTTGATTTTGCTGGTAAAGCAGGAGGTATTGATGCTCCAGTTTGCCAAAGCCCCAAGCTCCCGGCGGCGCGCTTTCTCGGTCTGCACCGCCTGGTAGACCTCCATCGGGATGATGGCTTCGTGGGTGTTCTCCACGAAATACTGCGGCAGCTCCCCACGGTTAATTTTGCTTTTCTTGCTGATGGGGTCCTGCACATATTCCTTCTGGAACAGAAGGTTGCCCGTATAAGTGATGTTGCCGAGGATCTGTCTGATAGAGGTATTGCCGAAGTGCTGGCCCTTATAGGATTTCACACCCATCTCGGCAAGCTGCTTCTCTGTGGTTTCCGCTGATAAACCATTCATGTAATTGTCGTAGATGAGCCGAACGATCTTTGCCTCCTCCTCATGGACAACCAGATGATCGCCCTCCCAGCGGTACCCGTAGATTTGAAAGCGACCATTGGGAATACCTTTTTCAAATCGTTTCCGGGTACCCCATTTGACGTTGTCCGACAGGCTGCGTATCTCCTCTTGGGCAAAGGATGCTAAAAGGGTCAGCATCAACTCGCCGTCCTCGGTGAGGGAGTCGATGCGCTCCTTTTCAAATTGCACGGAAACGCCCAGTTCCTTGAGCCTGCGCACTGTATTCAACAGGTCAACGGTGTTGCGCGCGAAACGGGAAATACTCTTTGTCAGAACAATGTCGATTTTTCCGGCTTCGCAGTCGGCAATCATCCGATTGAACTCTTCGCGGGCTTCGGCTTTGGTTCCGGTTATTCCATTGTCGGCATATACGCCCACATATTCCCAGGCGGGGTTGCTCTGTATCAAACTGCTGTAAAAGCTGACCTGTGCCGAAAGGGAGTGCTGCAGCCGCTTGGACTCCATTGAGACTCTCGCGTAGGCAGCGACCCTTTTGCGGCGCGGCATCTGCGGTGTTTTCGCTTCGATTTTATTTACAATCCGCATGAAATCACTCCTTTCCGACACTATATATCACTCTGAAAGCCAATTATATCAAGTCGTTTTCCGATAATAATGTACCCAAAGACGACGAGAACTCAGCCCGCAGATTTGTATCAATTACGGCATATTCCTCCTCGCTCAGAAGCCCCTTTTCCCTGAGATTCTTTGCGATGGAAAGGGCGGCAAGGTAGCTCATTTCAGAGCGGAATTTATCCTCACTCATGCCCGTCACCGCCTTTGTAGCGGTCTGCAATATAGCAGGCGTGAGAGCAGTATTTTCTTTTTGCATTGCCGTAGGTGGTGAAGGGCTTTCCGCAGTGAGCGCAAGTAAAGTGGTATACGGCCTTGCGGTTAACCTTTTCAGGATGTGCATTCCACCAAGCGGTACGGCAGTTATCGGAGCAGAACTTGACGCGCTTTCTGCCGGGAGTCTGCGTAAGCAGAGCGCCGCACTGCGGGCAAAATCCGGCGTCCAGTTCAATGCGGCTGTTATCTGAGGCCTTCGTGCCGGTCAGCCCCACCTTACGGCAGAATGCTACAACGGTATCTTTCTTCAGTCCTATCGCCTTTGCAATGGTTGCATATCCATAGCCCTGGGAGCGTAGGGCAGTTATCTGTTCTTTTTGCTGATGGGTCATTTTGGTTCCTCCATTCCGAGGGTTACCCTCAATGACCCATCTGGACAGAAGAGCGAATTTTGGCCGAAAAAAATATGCCCACCGAGCGGTTATGGCTCGATGGGCATTCAGCAGTTTGGTTATTTAATTTTAGATGTATAGTCAAGCGAAATCCATCCCGCGCCGGATTTCAGCCGGCCCCAGCCAGCCGTGGAACCCTGCCCGGATTTGACCTCCATGATGGTAAATACGCCTTTTCCTGTAAACTTACCGGTCTTGGCATAGTCCGTTCCCGGCCCTTTGCGGATATTCAGGTCAGAAATGCTGACCTGGACAAGAAACGGCACATCTTCGGACGGCGCAGAAGCAGCCCCGCCCGGCGAGTAGATATTGACCCCGTTACATCAACTTGTTTGCGGCGATTGTTGTCGCCATCTTCATTGCATGGAAAAAAGAACTGGTCTACAGAGATGTCAAGCAAGGTAGTAATGAGATAAAATTTGTTAAGCCTTGGGTGCTGCCCCCTGTTCTCTATATACATAATAGAGCGTGGCGTAAGGTCTACCAGTTGGGCAAGATATTCCTGTGTCCACCCTTTTGCTTCCCGAGCTTTTTTTATCGCTATACCTAACGGCTTAAAATCAAGTTTTCTTTCATCTTGGTACATTTTAATATCATCCTATATCATTGTACATTTCGGGTGATGATATTTGAACGAAGTATGATTTTATGTTTAGTAGTGTATAATTTCGTATTAGTGGAGAGAAACTTGCTATTATTCGTCATTCCGTATATAATAATTATATACTCTTTGCGAAAGGAAGTTGATATTATGAATTACATTTCTGTGAAAGCCGCTTCTGAAAAATGGGGCATATCGGAAAGACGGATACAAAAATTATGTGAGGAAAATCGCATTGACGGAACTGAAAGATTTGGTCGTGCATGGATGATACCAAAAGATGCAGAAAAACCCGTTGATGGACGTATGAAAACAAGGAACAAACAGGAGGAGAATCATGGAATTTAATGAAAAGCTACAACAGCTTAGGACTGGAAAGAACTTAACGCAGGAACAACTTGCGGAGCAATTATATGTATCAAGAACAGCCATTTCAAAATGGGAAAGCGGCAAGGGTTACCCTAACATTGAGTCGCTCAAGTGTATTTCTAAATTCTTTTCTGTGACCATAGATGAACTGCTATCGGGCGAAGAACTGATTACACTTGCCGAAACTGAAAATCGTTCCAACTTGAAAAAAATTTACAGTTTCATTTATGGAATATTAGATATGATGGCGGTTACTTTTATACTTTTGCCGTTGTATGGTAACCTTGTTGACGGATATATTTATTCTGTCAATCTACTTTCATTTACAGACACTACCCCAATATATCTTGCAATCTATTGGATTGTTTTTATTGTTTTGATTGCACTTGGGATAGCGAAACTGATGTGTGTTTGTTTTGAAAAGGAATCATGGAGCAACATAATCACAAAATGCTCTCTCGTGCTGAGTACGCTTTTTATCTGCTTCTTCGCTGCGGCAAGACAACCCTATGTAACCGCCCTTATGTTTCTGCTATTTGTTGCTAAAATATTTGTCTGGATAAAGCAAACCCAAACAAAGTAAAATGCCATAAACCCTTTAAAATAGGCTCTGACACGATAAGTGTCGGAGCTTTTTTCGTGCTGACATCTATTGTGTCGGCATTGTGACGGTAGATTTCTTGGCTTCTATGCAATACTCGTGGATAATAAGATTGTGGTCAGCGAAAACAAGAACAGCAACCCACGGAAAGGAGAATCAAATATGGATTATATCATTGAAACAGAAAATCTTACGAAGCGATACGGAACAGCCACCGTTGTCGATAAGGTAAATCTTCATGTGCCAAAGGGCAAAATTTATGGTTTGCTCGGCAGAAACGGAGCAGGCAAAACCACAGCAATGAAAATGATGTTGCAGCTTGCTTTCCCAACGGAGGGAACGGTACGCTTGTTTGGCACAAACTATAAGGAAAATATCCATACCCTTTATAGCAAAGTAGGCTCTATTATCGAAACACCGGGATTTTACAGTAATTTAACAGGGTATGAGAATTTGCAAATTCTCGCTAAACTGCGAGGGGGAGTATCTAAAAGTGGAGTAGAAAAAGCTCTTGAAGTTGTGGGGCTGCATAAGGAGAAAAGAAAAGTCTTTTCCGATTATTCCCTCGGAATGAAGCAACGGCTTGGTATTGCCGCCGCCATTATGCACGAGCCGGAGCTTTTAATACTTGACGAACCGATTAACGGACTTGACCCCATTGGAATAGTTGAAATACGCTCATTTTTATCTGAACTTAGTCACAATCATGGCATTACCATTTTTATCTCAAGCCATGTTTTAAGCGAGATTGAACAGATAGCAGATATTATCGGCGTTATGCACGAGGGGCATTTAGTAGAGGAAGTGAATATATCCGAGCTTCACAAAAGGAATCGAAAATACATTCAATTTGATTTATCTGACAGTGAGATAGCCGGAAAGATTTTAGAAAACCACTACCACATGACGGATTTTACAGTGCAGGACGGTACGGTGAGAATTTATGACTTTAGCCAAAGTGTTGGAGAAATCAATCGAGAATTTGCACGAAATGGACTGCTCGTGACAAGGATAAATGATAGTGAGGAAAACTTAGAGGACTACTTTTCTAAACTGATTGGAGGTGGCGGTATTGCTTAATCTTATTTCTTGTGAATTATTAAAACTAAAGCGTTCAAAAATGGTGCTAATTAGTGTGGCAGGGGTATTATCTACCCCACTTTTGATGTTAATAGAAGCCTTGCAAACACATTTTGATAAGCCGGAGATTATCTTTACCTTGTCTGACATATACAGCGACAGTGTACTGTATATCATGCTGCTGGTAAACATTATGATATATGTGGCAATTGCAGCTTACTTGTTTAGCAGAGAGTACACAGAAAGCACCCTCAAAACCATATTGCCCATACCCATTTCAAGGACAAAACTATTAATTGGAAAATTTTGCACCCTGCTTCTTTGGATTGTTATGCTAACCCTTGTAACATGGGCAGGTATATTTATCGTTTGTGGGCTATATGACGCTGTCTTTACATTGGAGGGATATAGCTTACTAGTGGCAATAGTATGGCTCCCCAAGTTTTTGTTTGGCAGTATCCTGATGTTTTTAACAGTTTCTCCTTTTGTGTTTGTTGCTATGAAAACAAAAGGATTTGTCGCCCCGATGATTGGCTCTGCCGTGATTGTCATGGGAAGTGCCGCACTTTCAAATCAAGAATGGGGAGCGTTGTATCCGTGGACAGCCACCTATTTCTTGGTGCAGGGTAAACTTCAGAGTACCGGCTATCCTACACTGCTGTCTGTATCTATTATTATTCTTGTATCAGCAGTTGGTTTTCTTATGACCTTTCATCATTTTAAAAAGGAGGATTTGAAATAATGGTACTTGATTTTATAGAAATTTTAAAAGTTATTTTTCTTGGAATTGTTGAGGGTATTACTGAGTGGCTACCTATCAGCAGCACAGGACATATGATTCTTGTGGACGAATTTATCACACTTAATATGAGCGAAGCATTTAAAGAAATGTTTTTTGTTGTTATTCAACTTGGAGCTATACTCGCAGTGGTTGTAATGTTTTGGAACAAGATGTTTCCCTTTCAATTTAAGAACAAAGCACAGTCAATTGTTAAAAAGGATACTTTCTCGTTGTGGTTCAAGGTTGCGGTAGCTTGTGTACCGTCAGCTATTATGGGGATTCTATTTGATGATTATTTGGATGCTTACCTCCAAACCCCCATTGTGATTTCAATCATGTTAATCTTTTATGGTTTGTTATTCATTCTCATAGAAAATTGGAATAAAAAGCGTACTCCTACTACTATGGCACTTTCTGACATCAGCTATAAAACAGCAATCTTGATAGGGGCATTTCAAGTGTTATCACTTATACCCGGCACATCACGGTCGGGAGCAACGATTATAGGTGCTTTACTCATAGGAGTTTCACGAGTGGCAGCAGCAGAGTTTACTTTTTTCCTCGCAGTACCTACTATGCTTGGAGCAAGTGCTTTTAAGCTGTTAAAATTCGGGTTTGAATTTACAAGTGCAGAACTGCTCGCTCTTGTTCTCGGTATGGCTGTGGCATTTGCGGTATCTGTCTTAGTAATTAAATTCCTAATGAACTTTATCAAAAAACATGATTTTAAGGTGTTTGGTTGGTATCGAATTGTGCTTGGTATACTTGTTGTACTTATAAAATCTTAATAATGCGTTTTCTTTGTGCGCGAATAAAAATGCCAGTTGGTCCTTAAGATCAGCTGGCATTTTTGTTTCTGGGGATGGAAAACAACCCAGAGATTCTCGTTGTCGATCTCCTCCTGATTTTAGTTTGCATGGTGAATTTTGCAAATTGAATCTACAGGAGGTTAATAATGGGATTTAATTATGGATATGAGAAAAAGAAGTTTGATAGTAGATGGAAGCGTTTAGAAGTTGAGTATTGTGATGCAGGGATGAGCGAAGAACAGATTGCTGCCATGAAAGAATATGACTGGGCATGGTTTTGCAGTCAAAGGGTTTTTCAAAACCATACGCAACCAATACCTTGTGAACAATATGATGAAGTATGTGGTCAATCACAGCTGTTCCGAAAGTTTGCATCGTTATCTTATCAATGGGATGTTGATAAGATTGATCAAACGCGATATGGATGGTTGGCTTCGGTGGAAAACGAACAACTACTGTTGAGATTGAAGAAGCTGTCGAAGAAAGATTTGGAGCTATTGACATTACTTTTTGTGGATGGTTATCGTCAAATTGATGTAGCACGTCTTTGGCATTGTTCCAGAAGTGCTGTTGCACAAAGATTTAAAAAAATAAAAAAATTTTTGAATAACACTTAACAAATGAAGCGTATCAGTGCCTACCCATTGAGGGAAGAACATTCTCCCAATGTGGAGCTTGACAATTTCATAGACGGCATTTCCGGTACATAACCTATGTACGAGCGAATCAGGCACGCCGCGAAGATGGACAGCCCCAGGAGGTGATGAATAGGACTGTTCCGAGCGATCCACGTCAGCCTGATACCCGAAAGTGGCATTTCAGGGCGCGATGACTGCATAGGGGTTAAAGATACTTCCTCACGGCCTCCTAAAGACTTGGGGGGAACTCTGCGGCGCACGAGTAAAACGACGCTGTGGAGTTATGACAGCCGCGCCAGCGGAGACCGGAATGTCCCCATCGCCAGGGGTGCGTGGCAAATGTGGCGAGTAAATTTTTCAAAGTCAGATACCATGCGCTGGCAGCTTCGGTTGCCAGCGCATTCATGTGATTTTGAAAGCAACAACCACATCTTTGACAGAAAGGGGGACCACCTATGGAAAAATTGATTTCGCGGAAAGAGGCTGCCAAATTACTGGGGATTAGCATTGCCACTTTGGATGCAGCTCGAAACAGTGGGCTAATTTCCTATGTTCAGTATGTGCAAAATGGTTGCGTGTACTTTACAGATGCTGGCCTTCAGGAGTATATCGCAAAATGCACCCATCGTGCAAAGCCAGTGGAAAAAAGCGCTACATACCGCAAGCTGCGAAGTGTCCGAGCTTGAGCTGTTCCGTATCCTTGCTGGAACCTAATATGTCTGATAAAACAAAGGTACAGCGCTGGACATTATTCTTAGGAGGTGACGGAATTGGCAAAAAGAAAAAGGGCAATTCCTCAATATGGTACGGTCGTGCTTAACGGCATTGAATATTATAGAACCAGAGTCGAAGATTCGGATGGAAACAGAGTGGCGCTTTATCGTCGAACACGCTGTAACCTGGGTTGCTGTCGGCACACCTCTTGGCGTTGGATAGGATCTTGTATGCGCCTTTCTGTGTCTTACTGTCCGCCCATGTCTTGCGGACACGGTAATAGCCTTCTGTCAGCTTTTCGGGATGCTCCGTCTCTGTGTTCCCAGAGATCCCGCCGCCAAGCTGTGCCGTAACTTTTTCCGCCAGATCACCCATCCGGGCATACATCCAGTTTCCCGGACAGGACTTGTTGGCAAACCAGCGGTGGACGGTCAGCACCATCTCATCCGACTTCGGCTCATAAGAGAGCGTCTTGTCCTTGTCTCCCAGCCACAGGAGCTTTTTCTTGCCGTTTCGCTTGCAGATGTCCGCGCAGAGGGTGATCAGCTTCTGGTAGACCACATCCTTAAAGGCATACGGCTCAGCCGTATCGGACGCGCACTCAATGGTGATAGCCCTCTGGTCGTTTGCATTGGAAGAAGAACACCAGGAGCGGTTCTTTTCCTCTACATACATTCCGATTCTGCCATCCTCGCCGATACCGTAGTTGCAGCTTGCCTGTTTGGAAACCGGCAGGAAGATATTCCCCAGTGTTTCCACAGAGCATTGTCCTACCACACAGTGGGGCGTGATGCGGTCGATGGAGTGCGTCCGCTGCCCGGAGTGGTTCGGGCTGAGTTTTGTGTAAGATACCAGTGAACTGTTCGTATAAGCCATAGTTATTTTCCCTCGCTTTCTGTGTTTTCCGCCCGGTCATGGAGCTGCGCCAGGATGTCCTTCATCTTCTCCGGCACGGGAAGCCCCAGGTGCGCCGCGTTCTCCAGCAGGCTCACGCCCTCATTGGAGAGATAAAAGAAGATGACTGCCGTGCGAAGCACCGAGCCTGTGCCGATGACCTGTACATCCACGATGTTGGCGATTCCAACCAGCAGGAAGATCAGCACCTTCCGGCAGATGCCCTTAAAGCCCACCTCGCTGGACAGCTTCTTGTCCGAGACGGCGCACATCACGCCGGTGATGTAATCCACCGCCACGAACACCACCAGGGCGATGAGCAACCCGTCGCAGCCGCCCAGGAAATAGCCCAGCCATCCTCCGATTGCCGCAAAGATCACCTGCGCCGTATTCCAAAGTTCCTTCATGTTGATACCTCCGTTTCTTGAAATGGTTTGTGTACTTGAAAAAAGCGGCCGCCCCGCAGGGCAGTCGCCAGTTCCCATGATTTATTCGATTTGTTTCGGCATGACCTCCCACAGCCGCATATCCTCCTGTCCTAAAGACCAGATCGCAATGCCGCGCAGGCCCCACCGGTAAGCAGCCTCGTTGGCCCAATATACCAGCGAATCCACGTCCTGATAATACAGAATGGAAAAACCGTCCGCGTCGCCCAAGAACAGCCGGGCGGTCCAGACGTTTATATCCCGTGGGATCACCCTGGCTGTGTAATCATTCCCGCAGGAAATTTCCAGCAGGTGGGAATGAAAGAAATCATAGTCGAGGGAAATATCCTCGCTGCGGGTGGAGCCTTCATCCACGTCGCTGTTCACTGAGAAAATCTGAAATTCCTCGTCCCACGTCACGCCAGAGCGGGCGATCCGCCCGAAGCTGGTGCGCACCCCGTCCGGATACACCACGTCAAAACACTCATAGGGTTCATAAGCCCAGGCATCACCGGCCCGCAGCAGGTCGCAGACGATCTCATTGTCCGCCTGTATCCCCGCATAGCCGGAGGTGGCGCTCACCGTTGCGGTAAACCGCAGGGTGTAGCTGGAACCGGAATACACCCGGACCTTGCTCCCACGCTTTCGCATCTCAATGGTATAGACGGTCGGATCGCTGTGGAGCTGCGCATCCGGGGTCTTGGAAAAGCTGGTGGAGTAGCTCCCCAAAAGCGTGGAGCCTTGGTATAGCTCCACCCGCTGAGTATCGTAGTTTAAGCAGCAGAACAGGTTTCCAAGGAATACCCCGGCCCGTCCGCCGCCATTCTGTGGAAAACCCACCCGCGCCCGGATATGCAGGTCGGAGAATCCATCATATTTCCATGCCAGCTTGCCGGAGCCTTCCAGCAAGGAATATGGCCGGTTCTCGGTGGTGTAGCTTTCCCTCCACACCGACCATTCCCCGGAGAGCGTCATCCAGTAGCTGTCCGGCAGAGGGGTATCATCCCGGAAGTCCTCATACCATACCAGCGCCGAATCCGGTTTTCGCCGGAGCATTTCACAGGTGAGTTTAAAGCCCTTGTCTGGTGTGGCTGGCTGGCCGTTCACGTCCAGAAACTGCCGGGGTGAGAGGGTAAACGCCGCCTCTCCGGCAGACGGTTCCTCAGAAAAGCTGCTGCATACCCGGAAACCGTAAAACTGTACACCGGGAACGCCGCCGCTGATCGTAAGCGTATGGCTGCCTGCGGAGAGGCTCCTGCCGGAAGCAAAGGAAAGCCAGCAGGTGCGCCGCCAGTATGGCCACCACAGGCGGCTCTCCGAAAAGGTCTTTGAGCTTCCGTCCACAGCCACATTCAGCGCGTTTTTATCCCAAAAAGGAAAAGCAAGCCGTACCGCTATGTCATAGGTGCCAGCCTGCTCAATCGTAAAATGAAAGGTTGCTGTCGCGCCCTCACCGAGAACCGTCATGTAATCGGACACAGTGGCAAGCCCGGTGTAGGAATCCGGTGTGCCGCCGCCACGGTCAATGTAGATTGTGCCGAAGGAGGTCTTTTGCTCCTTCCCGTAACAGGTCAGATACCGCCTGCGGTTATAGACTTCCTGCTGCAGGGGCGAAGTTACCGAGGAAGCATCCCATCCTTCCATGTAGTCATATACCTGCGGAAGCGCCCACGGCACCATATCTACATCGTCCCAATAGGCAATAATGGGGATCATGGGCTGGGGCGGCGCATCCCCGGTAAAGTTGTAGCCGCCAGTCATCCAGAGCTTGGCGGCATAGTAGGTGTTGGAAATCCCCCGGTAGGTTTCGCCCAGGTTCTCCGGGGTGTCGTATATCTGCCAGTTCCAGCCGTATCCCGGCAGGCCCATGAAAATCTTTTCCGGGGACATCGCCGTGACCGCGTAATCGTAAATGCCCTCCAACCAGCTCCGGGGAGATACGGGGCCGGGGGCGCTGCCTGCCCACGCCATTCCATAAGACATAATAGAAGCCGTGTCGCAGTACGGGTTGAGGTCGGCATAGACGCACCAGTTTTCCCCGCCCACACTGCCCTGAACGCCGGTCATGCCGGGCAGGCAGATATTGACGAGTTTGGAGGAATCATAGGCTTTGACCGTCTGGTAAATAGCCTGAAATAAGGAGTTTGCCGCTTCCCGGTTCTCATATCCGCCGCCGCGCTCCAAATCAATGTCCACTCCGGCACACCACGGGTATTTTTCCATGATGCGCACCAGCTCCGTTAAAAACTTATCTTTTGCTCCGTTTGTGTTATTGCGCAGAGCCGTGAAAATACTGGCTGTCCCGTGGTTCATCACGGTCAGCATCCAGTGAATGTGCGTCCACTTGTTGATGTAGGTCATCATGGAGGAAATGCTTGTGCCAGTTTCCGAGAGCGTCCCGGTGGCATCCACCTCAAAAGTAAAAATCCCCACCGTATCCAGCCGGTCGCCATAGTCCCGCAAAGCCTCGTACATCCGAGCGTTCTGCATGAACGACCAGACCATGCACCGCCTTCCTTTTAGATAGTCCCGGTTCAAAACCGATCACCGCCTTCCTGCATTTCCTGAAATTCAAACAACAGCCGGGCGGATTTATGCTCCTCTACTGTCACCGGATGCTTGCTGTCCCCGGCAGCCGTGTATTGAAAGAAGCCGCGCTTTTCCGCGGGGCTTCCGTTGAGCAGGCATTTCCGGGAAGAAGCCAGAAGGGCCAGCTCATCCCCGGCACTTACCGCAGCAGGGAAAGCTGCCTTGTGTGCGCCCGCGCCTAAAGCCACGGAAATGCTGCCCGCCGCCATGTCCTGCACCGGGTAGAGATAGCAGTCCAGCCCCGCCGTATCGGAGCCGAGGTTGAACAGCACCACCGTTTCCGCCGAGCGCACCACGCCGTTGTAGAAACGGGGAGGAACAATGGAGCCATCCTCCCGGTATTTTTGCAGAATTGTTTCTGTATTTATCACATAACCTGTGAGCCGGTCGCCTTCCTGTACCATCAGGTCGGTGAAGTAAATCCGGCCTGTACAATCAGAAATCATCGGCTTCACGGTGATGCTTACCACCCGCTGATCCTGTTTTGTCAAAATTGTTTCTGAAAATCGAGTAAATTCCGCCGCCATATCTGCCTCCTTAGCCGTCCAGCGTCCACTGGATTTCGCTGGGATGGCCCACCCAGCCGGTAGCAATGGAGCCACCCTGCACCATAATGTCGGTAAAATACACCTTGCCGGTGCAGTCCGTAATACAAAGCCGGATGGTGATAGAACGCAGCCTCCCGTACCCCTTGGGGGACAGGTCGGTGGCAGTTTGCGAAAAAGAAGCCATAGGCCGCTCCCTTCTATATTAAAAGAGGTCGATGAACCGCGTTTCCGTGGAACCGTCCTCATATTCAAAGGTTACTTCGATGCCGACCTGCCCGCTGGGGCCTTTCTGCAAATCCTCCGAGGCAATCTGCGCTGAAAAGGTATAACTCCGGCGGCTGGCCGGGTAGACCGTCTGTGTCAGGCTTTTTGTCATACCCAAAACGCCCTCTGCCTTGAAGGAAGCCGTACCGGAAACGCCGTTTTCCGCATCCACCTCAAAGCCGGAGTTCGTCCAGTAATTCATGCCGCTGTCAGCGCGGGAATTACGCAGATGGTTAAAAGGCACCAAGTCCTTTACTTCCTGCCGGTCGATCACATCGGTGGATGCCAGCACATCGGCGGCCTTATCCCATTGTGCGGAGGAATCGCCCAGTTCCCGAAGGGTAGTGGAAAGTTCCAGCACAGTTTTCCACGGCTCCTGCAAATTGTACTGGCGGCGCACCACGCGGGTTTTTACCGACAGATTGAGGTCTTTATCATCCACCGTTACAATGTCGCCCAGCGCCCACGCCTCATGCTCATACCCGGTAAGGGCCGACAAATCCATTGCGGAGAGAACATAGGAAACGCGGGGCTGCGCATATTCCGCCAACCGCATCTGCGTGTATTCCAGCATCTGATAGGGATTGGTGAAGTTCGAGCAGTCCAGCGTGGATATGCGCACTTCGGTGGTATAGGAGAAGTCCTCCACATAGTCCTTGCCGCCATTGATCGAGGCGAACGTCATTCCATCCTTGCCATAGGCATAGAGCCTTGTTACCAAGCTGCGGGTATCCACCACCCGCTCAATACTTTTGAGATTTTTGCGATATGCAAACAGAGCGCCGCTGTCATTCCCGCCAAAGGTAAGAAGATGGACGAGCCGGTTCGGGCAATCAAAAATCAGGTCGCCGCCGTGGATATTCTGCGTGGCCCGCAGGATGGAAAGGGCGTTTTTCTCCGTACACTGCCATGTGCGCAGAGTGGTGACGTTGACCGTTCCCACCGACCAGCCGGTGCCTTCCAGTGCGTGCCGCATCGGTGCGTCCGCCGTATCTGCGTTGAAGTCCACCGTTTCTTTTTCCTCGGAAAAGGACAAGTCGTAGAAAGCAGCTTCGGCATATACCTGCGTCACAATCCGCCCATCGGCGTCCTTTGTATCGGTGAGGGTTCGTATGCGGTAAATGTCATTGACGATCTGCACCTGCTTTTCATTGTCCAGCATGGCACGCTTGGGATCGTGGAAAGGCAGATAAAATTCCATCGTATCGGCCCCGTTGACTTCGCTGGTGACAACAATATCAAAGGCGTTTTCCAGAACCGCTTCCCACGCGCCGTTTGCATCCAGCACTACCGGGCGCGCAAAGCCCAGCTTTTCATAGGGGGCCTTCGGTATATCGTGGAGCTGGATTTCCAACAGCTTCGGAGTTCGGCTGGTATCCTCAGTGGCAAGCGTCACACGGAAGCGGATATACTGGCGGTTCGGAGATTGCAGTTCGCCGCTGGTGCCGATAGTCTGCCAGGCAGACCATTCCTCCAAATCGTCCGAAGTGGAGGTTTCCACTTGTTCAATGGCAGTCACGCCCGCTGTATATTCGCTGGTCGCAGCCACGCGGCCCGTACCGGAAAGGGAGCAGGCTGTCGCCTTTGTAATAAGCTGCCCGCTGGATGGATAGGCTCCGTCCGAGCTTCTAAGGGTAACGCTCCCCGGCTCGGTGAGCGCATCCACGTCACCGGACATATCTCCGCCGTTGGCAAACAGAGTGGCCTTAAAATATTCCGCCAGATCTTCGGCAGTCAAAGAGGAATCCGTATCCAGAAACCAATCATCAAAGCCGCCTGCGTAATAATAGGTGTCAGCGTGCATCCCCATGATAAGGTCGGCGGTACAGGAACGGTTCAGTTCACCCTCAATCGTCAGCTCGTTTGAAATCCAGACTGTACCGGTGCTGCGGTCGCCTACCACATAGCAGGCTTTGTATGCGTCCGGCTCGATCACAGCGGCGAGGAAATACCAGCCGTTGTTTACCAGAGAAAACGGGGGCGTTACCGACTCGTCCAAAATCAGGGAGCCGGAGGAATTATAGAGCATTAGGCGGGGCCGCCCGGAATACAGCGAAAGATACAGGATCGGCTGGCCCGGCCCCTGCCTTGTGTTAAAAATAGGGCAGAAGGTATTGCCTACCGAGTAAATGGTGGGGTTCATCCAGCCGCCCACCACAATCCGTTCCCCCAGCGAGGAGAAAATCGAGCCGTCGTTTACGGCTTGAAGATATGTTTTCTCCGAGGTTGGGTTATTGATGTTGAAGCGGAAATAATGTCCACGCCAGCCTTCCAGCAGGTTTGCCGTGGTGCCGCTCCAGTTGATAATATTGAAATCCCGGCCATTGCCGGAAGAATCCATCAGCCGGTCGTTGCTGTCCGGTTCGGACTCGTTAAAGCGCCAGAGGCCGGAGCCTGCCCATGCAGATGGAAATTCCCCGGTAAAGTCCTCCTGCGCAGTCAAAGTAGTTTTTACTGCCATTGCTTACCTCCATCGGCTCTTTGCCTGTATGTGAAGTTCGGTAAAAACGGCGCTGCCTTCAACCGCGATTTCAACCTTATTCACACCCCGGCGCAGTACCGGGAAATTCAGCTCCTCCAAACAGGGTAGGCCGTTTCGCAGGGTATTGCCCGCGCTGTCCGTCACTTTGGCTGTGACCATGCCGGTGTCGATTACCAGCACTTCCCCCGCAGCCAGCGGGCCAACCACTCGCAGGTTTTCTCCATTGGTCGTCAGTACAACCGCGCCGGAGGAAATTGTTCCTTGCAGAGAATACACCGGCTCGGAGTCTGTGTTTCCGATTTCACGCTCCACCTCATGCTCACCCGCTTGGGAGAGGGTAAAGGTTTCATCATCCAGTGCGTAACCATAAGGGTCAGGGCAAAGAAAACGGAGGGTAAACGAACCGGCTGCCCGGAGGAGCCGTTCACAGTCCACCGTATCGGAAAGCCGGGCCATAAAATACCGGTCCGGCACATCGTCCAGTACAAGCTGTTTTGTCCCCACCGTAGGGTCTAACCATGCCGCCGCCCGATCTAAAACTGCCACCAAACCGGCAAAGGTTTTCTGCGGATAGACATTGCAGGAAACATCGATGTACCGCTCGCCGCTGTCGGCCCCAAAGTCCGCAAGACCCGCTTTGCCGGGAACGATTTCCGTGTTGCTCCGAAGAGTGGGAACCATCTGCCAGCCGGTAAGACGGGCCTTGATATTCATGGACTGAGAAGAAATTCCGTTGTATTGAAAGCCCATAAATCCCACCTCCTCTTAGGCTGTAATGATGCGGCCCTGTGCGCGGGAGCCGACTTGCATGAGATTATAAAGTTCCTGGGAAATCCTGCGGATGTCGTCCTCACTGCGGACGATCATCTGCTGGATGGTGATGAGGGTCCCGAAGGAAGCGCCACCGCTGCCCATGCCGCCGGCTGCGGAGCGGAGTGTCCCGCCCGCGTCAAAGGCAAAGTTCGAGGGGACTGCGGACTGCATATCCGCCGCCAGCCCGTTCATCACGCCCAGGATACCGTTGTTTAAGTCCTCTGCGGCGCTGACCGCTTCGCCGGCGCTGTCCTCAATGCCTCCGGCAAGGCCCCTGCCCAGCATTTCGCCCACCCAGGCCATTTCTTTCGAGGGCGAGTTGATGCCAAAGAAGCTGCAGATCCCGTCCCAGATGCCGGAAATCCAGCCGGAGACCTTGTCCCAGATCCATCCGGCGAGGCTCTGGATGCCCTGCCACAAGCCCTGCACGATGTTCTTGCCGATGTTGACGATCTGCCCCATCGAGGAAGTAAAGGCATTGACGATACCCGCGATGATCTGCGGCACCGCCTTTACGATCTCCACGATGATGGTGGGTAGGTTCTGGATCAGCGACACGAACAGCTGCACGCCTGCCTGGATGATCTGCGGGATGCTGTTTAAGATGGCGTTTACCAGTGAGGAAATAATCTGCGGGATTGCCGCCACAATAGTGGTAATGATAGTCGGCAGGTTCTGGATCAGGGAGATCAGCAGGTTCACGCCGGCATCAATGATCTGTGGGATGCTGCCGAGGATGGCCGTCACCAGCCCGTCAATGATCTGTGGGATTGCCGCCACAATGGCCGTGATGATCTCCGGCAGCGCGGAAACCAGCGAGGTCAAGAGCTGTATCCCGGCGCTGATAATCTGGGGGATCGCTCCCACGATAAACTCCACAATCGCCGTAATGATGGCGGGCAGGGCCGCGATCAGGACCGGGATGGCATTAAGCAGCCCCTGGGCCAGCCCCAGGATCAGCTGCAGCGCCGCGTCCAGGATCATCGGCAGGTTCTCGATCAAGGTCTGCACGATTTGGGTGACCACCAGGACAATCTGTGGAATCAGGGTAGGGACCGCCGCCGCGATGCCCTGGGCCAGCGTGACGATGATCTGCGCCGCGCCCTCCATCACAGCCGGAAGGCTTTGGATGATGCCGGAAAGCAGAGAGGTCAGCATCTGCATTCCGGTGTTCACAAACTGCGGCAGCATGGAAACCGCCGTGTTTACCAGCCCCGTAATGGCCCCGGCGAAGGCTTCGTCCGCCCCGTCCACGCCGTTTACCATGCCGGTAAAAGCGGAGATGACTTCCGAGATCGCCGGGAGGAACTCCGCCCGGAGGCTGTTCTTCACATTGGAGATGGTCTCCCCAAGCCCCGCAAGCGTCTCGTCCAGCTGTGCCTGGCCTTCCCTGGAAGCCACCAGCGCCTCATTGTTGCGGTAAAAAGCGCCGCTTGCCTCGTCATAGGCCCCGGAGAGGGTCTCCATGATGAGGCGGTTGCGCTCACTTTCGCTGGAACAGGCAGCCAGCTTTTCGTTGAAGGCGTCCTCGCTGATGCCCACCCAGTTTAAGGCGTCCGCCAGGGAGCCGGTGACCTCGCCAACCTTGGCGGTCTCGTTGGCCGACTCGATCATGCCCTCGATGGGGAGAGCGTCGCCGAAGGTGCCGTAGACGCCGGCCGCGATATTCGTCCACCTGGTGACGTCCTGCTCGTTCTGGGCAAGCTGCGCCAGAAGCTGGGAGGCTTCCGTGGCGGTATCCGTATCGCCCAGGATTTTATAGAACTCAGTGTAGGATTTCTGTGCGGTGTCCCCGCTGTATCCCGCCGCCTCAAAAGCGGTGGTGAGCTTGCCCTGGGCCACCCGGTATTCCTCGGTGGCTTCGTCCAGGTTCCAGATGGCGCTGCCAAGCTCTTTTATACCGCTTAACGCCGCCTGGATGCCGGAAGAGATAAGGTTTCCCATCGCCACCGTGGCGACCGAAAGCCCGGAGCCTAATTGATCCGCCCCGCTGGATGCCTCCTCCAGCGAATCTCCGAAATTCTCCGCCACATCCCCGGCATCCTTCATCCACTCCCGGTTTTCCCGAAGTTCCCCGGAAAGCTGGGAGATGCGCCCCTCCAGTTCCTTTGCCTCACTGGAGCCTTTCCCGTATTCCAGCACAGCATTGGAATAGGCACGCTTCATCCCGGAAAGTTCTTCCTCCTGTCGGGAAATCTCCTGGGACAGCCGCTCCGTAGCGTCCGCCGCCTCCGTTTCCTGCTGGGAAAGGGATTCGATGACCTGCTCATTGGCGGAAAGCTCCCGCTCCATGCCGTTTAGGGCGGCTTCGGCGTTGTTCAGCTGGATCTGCCAGTTCTGCGTCCGGCGGTCGTTCTCCCCAAAGGAATCGGAGGCGTTCTGGAGGGCGGCCCGCAGCGTTTCGATCTTCTGGCGTTGGGCGTCGATTTCCTTATTCAGAACGGTATTCCTTGCGGAAAGCGCCTGGATGGATTTATCGTTGGCGTCAAACTGCGAGGAAACCAGCTTCATCTCGGAACCCAGCACCTTAAAGGACTGGTTGATCTCAGACAGCGCCTTTTTAAATTCCTTTTCGCCCTCGATGCCGATTTTCAGGCCAAAATTGTCCGCCACGGGTCACACCTCCTCTCGCGCTAAATTCCATAAGGGATCACATCATCAATCGTCAGTTCCTGCTTTGGCTTCGCAATCCCCAAAAACTGCCGGTGGCATTCCCACAGGTCCATGAGCAGGCCAAAAGGCATGAGCCACACCTCTTCCATGCGCAGGGAGAGGTGGGCCATGCCGTAATACAAAAGCCGGGTAAACAATTCCGCATCGCTTACCCGGCCGCCGTGTTTTTTCCCTCCAGCTCACTTTCGATATTCCGTTTGGTCCCCCGGTACATCGCCTCCATGATGGCGTCCTTATAGTCCGTCAGTTCCATCGGGGAGGTGAGAAGCTCCACCTCTTCGGCGGTCAGTTCCGGCTTTTTGTCCTCCGGGTGTTTCAGATTGTGGACGAGGATGGGTTGGTTGCACAGTAAGGTAATCAGCCACACGATCTCGTCCAGCGCCATCTCAAAGTTCTCCGCCTTCATCAGCTTCTCGCCCAGGTTTTCCAAGCCCCCGTAACGCCCGGCGATCTGCTTTGTGGCGCGGGTGGTCAGGAGCATTTCATATTCCTGCCCGCCGATATTGACAACTGCTGTTCTTTCTTCCATACTTCAAACCCTCCTTAACCTTCGCCGCCTGCGCCCGATGTCTGATCCGCATAGGACGGTTCATAGACTTCCTCGTACCAGCCCGAAATGACTGTAGGGGATACACCGGCGTCATCCTCAGACACCTCCGCTTTCCAGGGGTGCTTGCCTTGGCCGTCCACCTTATTGCGCCGGGTCACGGTTCCCTCGATGGACGGGGTGGAAAACTCGATGCTCTCGCCCTTAGTGGTCAGGTTGGTGGCAGGGATGCCGAAAATCACCCGGTACAGCCAGAAATAGCGGTACTTGCCGTTGGCTTTCTTGGCACGGAAGCCAATAGCGACCGGAGCGCCTCCGTCCTCCGACGCAGAGATCAGGACGCCGTTTTCATCGATTACCGCCCCTGTTAGGTCCTCTGCGACAGATTTGCCGATGTCGTCCACACCCAGCGTCAGCGTCCCGCTCTGGAACTCCTTCACCACCTCCGCCGCGCCATCGTCCGCATACAGCGTAGCTTCCGCCAGTTCCACGGAAAGCTCGGCGGTCATGGCCTTTGCCAAAGGCAGCGGATCTTCGTAAGTTTCATTGCCCGAAGTATCTTCGGTGATCTTGGCGTAGTACAGCTTGTCAAGGCCAATCGTAGCCATAGTTCATTCCTCCAATCTGTAGAGTTTCGCCACGTCAATGGCGTAATGGTGGAAGTCGGTATCGTCCTCATGGGCGATGTACCGCCTGTCCGTAATCACAAAATCAGCGGCAAGGAGCGCCGCTGAAAGCTGCCCCTTCCGCTTCAGATAGTTCCCTTTGGTAAACAGGGAGAGCCGCGCCTCCTGGGTTTCAAACTCCGGGAGGTTATCCGCGTGGAGTTCGTAAGTGTCCGCCAGGGGCGTGATTACCACATATACCTCCGGCGGCGCATCGGAGAACACGCCCGTCTCCACTGGCAGGCCGCAGCCGGTAACTACGGTCTTGATTTCCGACAACAGGCTCAAATCTTCTCCACCTCCTCATCCAGTTTCGCTTTCATGGCGCTGATACAGGCGTTCCTGGATGAGGAACGGGCTGGCTTCAGGAAAGGCTTCGCGGGCTGGCCGCTTTTGCCGTATTCCAGAATGGTGGCGATCTTGGCATTACTGTCCCCGTCTGAACGCGGTTCGGAAAAGCCCACCTTCACATTGAAATCCCCGTTTTTATCCTGCAGGGCGGGAGATGTGCCAAGGGAGCGGAGAAGCTCCCCAGTGCTTCTGGACTCGTACTTTGTCCCGCTGCCGATGACTGCCTGCAGGTTGGAGCGCACCTTGTCCTCCACAACCTCCGCGCCGGCCTCCAGCACCTTCGGGAGGATCTCATCCGTTTTATCCGCCAGACGGGATACCTTCATCAGGAAATCCTCCGGCATTCTCCATGTCGCTTTAGCCACCCGCTTTCACCTCCTGTGCCAGCACTTCCAGATACATCCCCCTGCCTTTGATATCCTCCACCGAAGTAATCTCGAAGGTATGCCCGCCGCAGACGATGCGCATATCCGTTGTGACCGTGACGCCGGGGATCACTCGGAACCGGAACAGGTCGGTGGCGGTGGAGAAGGTTGCCATGTTGGCCCATTTCTCACTGCCGTGCCGGCCTTCCCGGTAGGCACGCACTTCTGCCACGGTAACATCGGTTTCCGTCTTAAAGCCGTCCTCATCCTGCGTGAACTGTTTCTCCACAATGGAGAGGAAGGTGTTCATTTTGCCAAAGCTCATACTCACACCTTCCATTCCCGGTCGAGCCGAAGCAGAAGGTTGACCGTGTTCCAGACCTGCTGACCGGCCTGTACATTGTCCGCAAAGAAACCGCCCGTACTGCCATCCCTGGACTCGTAAAAATGCGATGCCAGCATGATCACCGCCTGTTCAGTAGTGGCCGGCATCGCGTTTTCCATATAATAGCCCTCCGGGATATGCTGGTAGCTCTCCGCATAGGAAACAGCGGCGGCGATGTAGCCCTGCAAAAGCGCATCATCCGCCGAATGTTCCAGAATCAGGTTTGCCTTGACTTTTTCCAGCAGAGTGTCCATCACCGCCGCCCCCTTTCCGTTATGTCGATGCTTTCTGTGCCAGCACCTTGATGGCCTCGGACAGGATCAGCTTGCCGTCCACGCGCTGGGAAGCGAGGAAGCCCACCTGGCCGTTTGCCGCGTACAGTTCGTTCAGCCGCTTGAAGGAACGCCCCTGGCGGTCCGCAATCCAGTAGTAGCTGAAATCTCCAAAGGCGATGGTTTTGGCGCTGGCCGCGATGGCGGGCATATAAGCGGAAGTGCGCACAGGACGGCCCAGGATTGTATCCGGTGTGCCTGCGGTCAGGGAAGGCTGCCACAGGTACTGGCCATTGCTGTCCTTCAGCTTGCGGATGGCCTTAATGGTGGAGTCATTCAGCACCCACACGGCGTTGCGGCGGTAAGGAGATTTCAGGGAGTAGAACAGGTCGATCAGCTCATCCGCCGTAATGGCGGTAGCGGACGCAGCGGTGATGCCGGTTTCCGCGCCGCCGCTCGAAGCCAGGATGCCCAGGGGCTTGCCAGAGCCATCCCCGGTAAAGAAGGCTTCTTCCTCCTTGGCACCGATACGGCGGGCAAATTCACGGGAGATGTAGCTTTCCAGATCAAAGACGCTGTCGTTCAAGAGTTCCTCGGAAACCTTGATCATCGTCCCCAGTTTGTAGGCCCCGATGGATACCTGACCGAAGGAATCGTCGCTCTCGGTGTAGGCGCCTTCCTCGTCAATCCAGGATGCGGTGCCCTTCGTTGCCACCACCGGAATCTTGCGGTCGCCGCTGGAGGTCTGGATCACTTTGGCGAGCTGGCGGAACACATTCTCTTCCTCCAGCGCCTCCACCAGGGTGCGCTCGTACTCATCCGGCACCAGGTATCCGCCCTCGGAGTCCGTACCGATCTGCAGGGCGTTTACCACAGAGGGCATGGGCGCTTTGGAGCGCATCATGTTCCAGAAATTCTGCCGGTACTCATCCGTGGCGCGGCCGGTCTTATTCTCCTCCTTGCCGTTCATAGGCTTACCCGTCAGGGGCTTGTTCACCGGGCGGTTCAGTTCCGCGTCCAGCGCCTCCTGGCGTTCCAGGCGGGCGATCTCCTTGCCAAGGTCGGTAATTTCCTGCTCCATGCGGGTGTAGGCGGCGTCGTCCTCGGCAGACAGGACGCCCTTATCGTTTCTGTGGGAATCCAGAAAGGCTTTGGCGGCTTCCCAGGCTTTCGCGCGCTTCTCGCGCAGTTCCAAAATCGTCATAGTCGTATCCTCCTTAATGCTTCAAAAGATTGAGCCGCTCGTAGAGACTGTCTACAGAGCGGCCCTGGGGGTTGGGTTTTTCAGTTTTCTTAGGGTTGGTCCTGCATTTGGCTGCGATCTTATCCATAAGGGAATTCACCACAGCGGCTTTGGAATAGAGCATGGACACCGCAGACGGCTCCACATCCTCCGGGATCTCCGCCCGGTGCAGGACGTCATCGGCAAAGCCAAGTTCCACCGCCTTGTTCGCGTCCATCCAGGTCTCGGCATCCATCAGATGGGAGAGTTTAGCGCGGGACAAACCGGTCTTGATTTCGTAGGCGTTGATGATGGAATCCTTGACGCTGCCAAGCATCTCGATGGCTTTCTGCATCTCTGCGGTATCGCCCATGGCAACGGTCATAGGGTTGTGGATCATCATCATGGACACCGGAGATACCAGCACCTTCGTGCCGGCCATGGCAATGACCGAGGCGGCGCTGGCTGCGATGCCATCGATCTTTATGGTCACATCATGGGGGTAATCCATGAGCATATTGTAGATCTGCGCCGCCGCCACACAGTCCCCGCCTGGGGAGTTGATCCAGACGGTGATATCGCCGTCCCCGGACATCAGTTCCTCCTTAAAAAGCTGCGGCGTGACGTCATCGTCAAACCAGCTTTCCTCGGCGATGGTGCCGTTCAGGAACAGCGTCCGTTCCGCCGGAGCTGTCTCCGTTGCTGCCTGGTTCTTCCACTTCCAGAACTTCTTCATCGGGGTTTTCCTCCTTTCCCGTTTGTGTATCTGCAAAAGCACCAGCGTTTCCAAGCGGGAGCATATTGCCGTTGATCAGGTACAGATCGCCGCCCTCCTCGGCAGGGATGCGGTCCATGTTCTCCAGTTCCCGGATATCGTTGGCGCTCATCCAGCCGTTCTGCCTTGCCGTGGCATAGCCGGACATTCTGCTGGCGTAATCGCCCCGGAGCAGCCCTTCCACATTAAACTTGGCAAAGTACTGCTTCTTTTCCTCCGGGGAAAAGAGCGTCCTCTGGATGGACTGCTCCCAGCGCACCAGCCAGGGTTCCAGCGTATATTTCACAAACTCCAAAGACTGCTGCTCAATGTTGGAAAAGCTCGACTTTTCCAGGTCGCCCACCATGTGGGGCGGCACCCGGAAAATCCGGGCGATCTCATTGATCTGGAACTTTCTCGTTTCCAAAAACTGCGCCTGCTCCGGTGAGATGCCGATGGGCGTATATTTCATGCCTTCCTCCAGCACGGCGATCTTATTGCTGTTGCCGCTGCCGCCGAAGGTGGACTGCCAGCTCTCCCGTACCCGCTGGGGGTCTTTGATGGTACCCGGATGCTCCAAGACGCCACCAGGGGCGGCGCCGTTGGCAAAGAACTTGGCCCCGTACTCCTCACAGGCAATCGCCATGCCGATGGCGTTCTTGGCCATAGCGATAGGGGAATAGCCCACCAGCCCGTCAAAGCCAAGCCCCGGAATGTGCAGCACATCGGAGGGCGGCAGATTGACCGTCACGCCTTTCATGGTCGGCGCTTCTTCCGTGGAGCGCGTATACTGGTAATAAAGCTGCCCGTGGATATCCCTGTCCACCACCATGCGGTTTGGCATCAGGGGGTAGAGGGCAATGACCTCGCCCTTGCCGTTGCGGATGATCTGGGCGTAGGCGTTGCCCCACAGGAGCAGGTGCGTCATGAGCGTTTCCCGGAACACAAAGGAACTCATCTCCGGGTTCGGCTCATCATGCAGGAGCAGATACAGCGGATGGTCAAGTGCTTTTTCCTTGCCGCCGTCCTCCTTGTAGCGGTAGAGATGCAGCGGCAGACCTGCCACCGCTTCGGCCAGGATGCGGACGCAGGAATACACGGCGGTCATCTGCATGGCGGAACGTTCCGTCACCGCTTTGCCGGAGGTGGTGCCGCCGAAATAGAACGCATAGCCGCTGCCGGCGGTGCGGTCCTGGGGCTTGTCCCTGGAACGGAACAGCCCGGAAAAGATACCCATATCGAATCACCGTCCTTTCAGATAAACAAAAGCCCCCGGCTGTCATAAACCGAAGCGCCTGTATCGTTGCCGCAGCGGATCGCCCGGTCAAGCCCCATGATAGTGGCGATTGCGCCGTCGATTTTCTCTGTGGATTTCTCTTTGTCCGCCTTGATATTGCCCGCCGGATCCGTGCGGATATAGATGTTGTCCATCATCCAGCGCAGCACTGGGTGGCCGCCGTGAGCGATGCGTTCCTCCAGCACCAGCTTCATCAGCTCCTTGGTCGGCGGGGACATATCCTTAAAGCCCTGTCCGAAGGGAACCACCGTAAAGCCCATGCCTTCCAGATTCTGCACCATCTGCACAGCGCCCCAGCGGTCAAAGGCAATCTCCCGGATGTTGAACCGTTCGCCCAACTGCTCGATGAATTTCTCAATGTAGCCGTAATGTACCACGTTGCCTTCTGTAGTCATCAGCGTCCCCTGGCGCTCCCATAGATCATAGGGGACATGGTCGCGTCGGACACGGAGGTCAAGCGTTTCCTCCGGTATCCAGAAGTAGGGCAGGATGTAGTATTTGTCCTCCTCATCCAGCGGCGGGAACACCAGCACAAAGGCCGTGATGTCCGTGGTGGAGGACAAGTCCAGCCCGCCGTAGCAGATGCGGCCTTCCAAATCGTCCTCGGAAACCGGGAACGCGCAGGCGTCCCACTTGTCCATCGGCATCCAACGGACAGACTGTTTCACCCACTGATTGAGCCTTAGCTGCCGGAAAGCGTTCTCCTCGCCAGGATTCTGCCGGGCGGATTCACAGGCTGCCCTGACCTTGTCGATCCCCACCGTGATGCCCAGGGAAGGATTTGCCTTCTTCCAGACCTTGGGGTCTGTCCAGTCCTCATTCTCGGCAGCACCGTAAATGACCGAATAAAAGGTAGGATCAACCTTCCGTCCCTCTGCGATGTCAATGGCTTTCTGGTGTACCTCATAGCAGATGGAGTTGGTATCGTTGCCGGCCGTGGTGATCAGAGAGTAAAGCGGCTGCATCCGGGCGTCCCCGGAGCCCTGGAGCATGACGTCAAAGAGTTTCCGGTTAGGCTGGGTATGCAGCTCATCGAAGATTACGCCGTGGGTATTAAAGCCATGCTTGTTCGCCACATCCGCCGAAAGCACCTGGTAGGAGCTGTTAGTGGGAAGGTAGGTGATCTTCTTCTGGGATTCCAGGATCTTTACCCGCTTGGAAAGCGCCGGACAGAACCGCACCATATCCACCGCCACATCAAACACGATCTTTGCCTGGTTGCGGTCAGCGGCGCAGCCATACACCTCAGCCCGTTCCTCGCCGTCCCCACAGAGAAGCAGGAGCGCCACGGCGGCGGCAAGCTCCGATTTGCCCTGTTTCTTGGGGATCTCGATATATGCTGTATTAAACTGACGGTAGCCATTGGGCTTTAACACGCCGAACAGGTCGCGGATGATCTGTTCCTGCCAGTCAATCAGTTCAAAGGGTTTTCCCGCCCAGGTGCCCTTGGTGTGGCAGAGGGACTCGATGAACATGACCGCATAGTCGGCGGCGTCCTTATCATAGTGCGAGGTCTTCGCCATGAACTTGGTAGGCTTGTATTTCTTCAGTTTTCGCATAGACACCACCTCCCAAATGGCATAAAAAATAGCCGCATCGCTGCGACTTCCAAAATGGTTCTGTACGAGAGAAAGAGCCGTGCGGCTCGATCTCAGGTTATTATGTTCTTTTATTTACTGCTGCATCGCCCAAGCGATGGCGTGGCCATCATCCTCAAACTCAACCCCGCTGGCTGCTCTCAGCCCGATCATACCTTCGCAGGTGTGGTCATCGGTAAGGAACTCGTATGCCGCGCCGAAGCAGCAGGGCTTGTTTCTCCCGTTGTAGTAGTATCCGGCAAGGAGAACCTTATCTCCAAAAGTCAACGTCTTGCCGTCCATGCCGGAGAACCGCATCTCCAAATCCTCGGTTGTGGTGGGGTTCGGCAGCCGGTACTTTTTCATCGCTTCGTTGATCATCATGGCTTGTATCCTCCGTTTTCTTTGTTTTCCCTTTCGGTGTGTACATATTCGCTCTAAAACCATATATTATCAAGTTAATTCTGAGCATAATCCGCACAAAGATCGGAGGAATAAATTGTGTATATCACTCCTGTGTATGGCGGTGGATCGTCTCAATGATCTGCTCCTGCTCGGCGCTGTCCACACCGATAGACTGGAGCGCCTGCCTGGTGCCACAGTCCGGGCAGATGAGCGTTTCGTTGTCTTCTCTTGAAAGCGCCGGAGCGCCGTGGTAGGTCCTGCCGCAAAGCGGGCAGACTGCCATCCGGATCACATTATCCTTCATATCCGCATACCTCCCTGCATTTATCATAAGCATCAACCAGAATATTCTTGTCAAAGCGGAAGGCGTCATACCCTTCCAGGCAAGTCCGCATATAGAGATTGCTGGGAATCCCAATCGGCCTGTCCTCGTGCATGATGTAGGCAAAGGCCGTCACCGTCCTGCGTCTGCCTGTCCGGATGCCTTTGTACTGGAGACGGATATCCCGCTTGTAGTAAAAGGTCGGGAATCCTTCATAACGGTCGAGGGCGGCTTCGTCTGCAGCCGTCACCTCCCAGATCACCACGGGAACCGTGCCGTTTTCGCATTCTTCAATGGTCAGGTAAGAGCCGGTCCTGCTTCCCTTAAAAAGCAGTTCCCAATCCTTAAGGTTTGCCGTACCGAGGATCGTGGCGTGAGGGCAGCGCATCCGCATCTGCCGAACATTCAGGTTGCTGCCGTAGGCGATGTAGTATCTTTTTTCGTTCATGTGTATCCATCCTTTCCTGGAGGACTTAGGTTACTTGTCCTTCTACCACCCTAAGACCGCCGAAGCGGTCAGGGGCAGGGCATTTAACCTAAGTCCTTCAAGCGGCGGCTCTGCCATGCCGGAAGGCTGTGTCCCCGGTAAGGTTGCGGGTCAGAAAATCCCGTGCCGTTGCAAATTCCTCGCCGATGAAGCCCAGGCGGAGGAGCCAGGTGCGCATGGCATATTTGGGGTTCTCGTTCTGCTGGGGCTTGGAGCTTGCCGTCCGCACATCCTTTGCCATCTGGCTTAAGGCCAGGCAAAGCTGGATGTAACTCTTAAGCTGGCCTGCATGGATGCCGCCCCGGCGCTCTGCGGTTGGCTCATCAAACTGGAAGAGCCTAAATTCGACCGTGCCTTTGGTAAAAGTGGCGTGGAGGTTGAGCATATGGTAGCGGCTGTCGTTGTAGTGATGGTTTCTGCCGTAATTTGCGCCGTTGCTGTTGTACCAGATATCCGCAAGCTGTGCCATTGTGTGGGGTTTTCTCCGGTTGACCTGCTCTAAGAATCTTGGGTCCACCGTGCGGCAGTAGCGGCTCATGCGGCCCCGGTCCAGTTTCAGTGCCTCGGCAATCAGGCTTTCGTGGCTCGCCATGATGTTGGCAAGGTTGCGAAGGCTCTGCGGGGTGTGCCCGTTTGCCCCGATGTGGATGTGGACCCCGCATCCTCTGGAGGCGTCGCTCTTGGCTCCGTTGTGACGAAGCTGCCTGCAAAGCTCCTGCAGGGTTTCGATGTCATCGTAGGTCAGGATCGGGGTGACCAGTTCGCATTTCTGGTCATCCGGTCCCGCAATGGAAACATCCTTCTGGAACTTCCACTCGCGCCCGTCTGCGTCCCAGGCCGACCAGGTGCTGTATCCGTTGCGGCCGGCGGTATTCTCGTAGCGTCCGGTGCCGAAAAACTCGGCGGCAGCCTTGGCTGCCTTCTGGCGGGTGATGTTATTCATCTCAACCTCGACCCCGATGGTCTGCTTTTTCATCTCTGTAATCTGCCTTGCGGTTTTCTCATTCATGGTGAATCCTCCGTTTTCATTTGGTGTGTTTTCCCTTTCGGTGTACACATATTCGCTCTAAAAGAGGATAATAGCAAGGCCATTTCCGATAATATACTACACAAAGATGACTGCTGGATACTGTGTAATTTACAGCCTTTTTCCACCATCCGTAATTGGCGTGAGAGAGCCGTTTTTTCCTTCATCGAGTATAGCGAGAGCCAGCCGGAATCCCGTCCGCAGCCCATCAATAAAATACTCCTCAGCGGTCATGCCCGTAATGGAGGCTTGCAGGCAAATCATCTTATCAAGGATTTCGGACGTCTCATGATCCAGCATGGATCGGAGTTTTTCTTCTTCATCGGCCAGACCGGCAGCGGCTTTTCCATACTCCGAATTACAATCAAACTGCTTTTCATTCGGATTAATGTTCCCATAGAAGAAGTCCTTCAGAATGTTATTCGGCACGGCGGTCACCCACCTTTCTCACAATGTCCTCCCCATAGACCACGTTCAGGCCGCTGCCGTTGTCCCAGCGCATGAGGAGGGAACCGGTATCATCCACACCGAGTACCGTGCCGAGCGTACCGGCGAGTGGCGCTTGGGCATCATCCATCCGCACCAGTTCCACACGGGTGCCGGCGGGATAGTCCCGGCGGATACGCTCCACGGTATCTTTATTCGGAAACCGCATGGCCGGCACCTCCATTCTTGAAGGCCGAGGACCCAGAGAGGTTCTTCAGCAGGATCTTGCGCTCCGCTTTGTACTCGCTGCCAATAAAGCCCAGCCGCAGGAGAAAGCAGCGGAATGCGTATTTCTCGTTATCCACCGGCTTTTCGGTCGCCGTCACTCGCTTGGCATTTCTGCTCATCTCGCAAAGTGCGGAAATGAAATGGGTGTAGGCGGCTGCAGAATCCGCATCTACCTGGGAGAACCAGGGGAACGCCACCCGATCTTCCAAAACCTCAACGCGAAGGTCGGTGATGCCCAGGGCTTTCCGTATCAGATTTCCTTTGGCTTCCAGCAGCTTCGTGAGGTTGCCCACCGCCACCTTGTGGAGCGGAATCTCCACTGTAAGTCCCACAGGTTCGCCCTGTGGCGCGCTGTCGGCGATTTCTTCCGTTTCTTTGGTTTCTTGCCCAGAGGGTTGCTCAACGCCGTCCTGCGGCTCACATTCAAAGCCAGCGGCGGCGATGGATTCCAGCACCCGCTCGACTTCCTCGCTGTCGGCGCGGTCGTCAAAGAGGAGTGTCCCATCCTTGGTAACCGTAAAGTAGTCGATCTCATAGTTGCAGGTGGGCATGAACTTGTATTCCGCCCTGGCGCCAGTGGTATCAGCGATGACCTTTACAAGTTCCTTGCGCTTGGCACCCGTCACATTGTATCTGATTTCCATGTGCGAAAACCTCCTTTGTTTTGGTAGTACATACATCACTCTAAACCCCTGAAATAGCAAGCGGTTTTCGCACATTTTTCTGTAGAATAAGGGCTGGATTATCCTTCCGGAAACTGTGCATAGTACACGATCCCGGAGAGCACGAAGTAAACATTGGGAAGCGCCACACCGTTGCCCCACATTTTGTATTCTGCGGAATCGGAGTGGGGGCCTTTCAGCCACTTGATGATCTGGTTCCGGCTCTTTGGCTTGGAGGAAGTTCCCAGAACGGTGCGATGTGTCTCAAACACCTCTGTCCAGAACTCGATTTCCTCCTCAGACGGCTCATCGGTCTCAAGCCCGGCGCACCACCAGTCCGGAAACCCCTGCAACCGGGCGCACTCGGTAGGCGTCAGTCTGCGGACGATATACTCCGGCTCAGTCTCATTCACCACAGGCGGGTCTTTATAATCCCTTGCCATCAAGGTTGGAGATTGTTCTTCCAATGTTTGAGTGTAAGAGCCGGTGGTCATGCAGTAAGCCACCGCATGGCGGTCAGCAGCATCCAGCGTAAAAGACACATCCTCATTCACGCCGCTGCCCTGGGGACCATTCTTATCCGCCCTGCCGATCATGGAACCCTGCACCGCCACCACCGCCATACCGCCCTGGTTGCAGGTGGGGTTGCCGCCGCTCCTGTCCAGGCACCGGGAAGTGTCCGCTTCATAAAAACCGCTGTGGGGATTGTCGGACAGCATGGCGTGGCTCTGCTTGGAGCAGATGCCGTACACCCTGACCGCCAGTTCATTGCACCGGGCCTCGCCTACATCGTAGGTGTTCAGTGTATTCGCTACATCGGCGGCTCTCCACTGCTGCCCCTCATCGGGAGAATGGGGGCGGGTGCCCTTCACGAACGGCACGAATACCGTCTGGTCGTTGTTGCAGCCGAGGGTGGCGGACTTGTTCTCCTGGATCAGCGCGCCTTTACCGCCGCCATCGCAGCCGGAGCGGATCTTCAGCGTCTTGGGTGTCTCCACCACAAAGGGCTGGTTGTTGCCGCCCGTGCCGTAGGTAGACATTACTGTAGGCGCTGTCTCCAGTGGACCGGTGTATCTGGTATCCTGGCTATGGTTCTCATAGACCGCCGCCGGCACCGTCCCGGCACGGAGGGTGGGAGAAGTTTCTTCCTCATACCCAATGCCCCTTGCCTGTGCGGAATGCTCGGTACAAAAACCGGCTGCCCCCATCACGCAGGGAGGGTGTCCGTGGTTTTCCGCCCGGAGCGTTGCTGCGACATCCTCCGTCACATCCATACGGCTGCCGCCCTGGTCGTTTAAGCAGACGCAGCCTGACGCTCCAGCGCCTTCCTCAAAAGTTCCGGCAGTTCCTTGCCACGGGCGGAAGCCCTGCGGAGTATACCCAGACACGCCTTCGGACTCAAATAGTATTTTTCCGGCGCCCCCGCCTGCAAAATCTGCGACAAGGTAGATACGTTTTCTGCGTTGGGGGACTCCCCAGTACTGCGCATCAAATACCCGCCATGCGAGACTGAAATCGTCTGCCACGATCTCCCCGGCGGCTGGCCACCTCTCAGGTCGAGCAGTATGAATTTCGTATCCTTTGACCGAGCAGATCTCTTCGAGGACGGACTGGAAGTCCGCGCCCTTGTTGGAGCTGAACGCGCCGGGGACGTTTTCCCAGACGATATACCTTGGATGTTTTCCATCGGTCGCACACCTCATTTCTTTTACGATTCGGACGGCTTCGTAGAACAGGCTGGAGCGGGAGCCGTCCAGACCTTCCCGCCGGCCGGCGATGCTCATATCCTGGCAGGGCGAGCCGAAGGTGATGATGTCCACCGGCTCTACATCTGCGCCGTCCATTTTGGATACATCGCCGTAATGCTTCATAAAGGGCAGCCGCTTTGTGGTCACCCGGATGGGGAATGGTTCGATCTCCGAAGCCCACACAGGGGTAATGCCGGAGAGCAATCCGCCCAGAGGGAATCCGCCAGAGCCGTCAAACAGGCTGCCCAGCGTCAGTTTATTCTGTTCCATCCGTGACCTCCTCGTAGCTGTATGTCCTGCCATTACGGAGGACGCTCACGCCATCCGCAGAACCGGCCTGCTCAATATATCGGTTTACAATCACATCGCAGAACTTCTCGTCCAACTCGATGATGCGGCAGATGCGGTCAGTCTGCTCACAGGCAATGAGCGTAGAACCGGAACCGCCGAATGGGTCAAGCACCACCGAGTTTGCCATAGAACTGTTCTGGATAGGATAAGCCAGCAGAGGGATTGGCTTCATGGTGGGATGGTCGCCGTTCTTCTTGGGTTTATCAAACTCCCAGATGGTGGTTTCCTTCCTGCCGGTGTACCACTGATGCTTGCCGTTTTTCTTCCAGCCGTACAGCACCGGCTCATGCTGCCACTGGTACGGAGAGCGTCCCAGCACAAGGGATTGCTTCTTCCAGATGCAGCAGCCGGATAAATAAAATCCCGCATCGGCAAACGCCCTGCGGAAGTTTAGCCCCTCGGTATCGGCGTGGAACACATAGATGGATGCGTCCGCCGCCATAACCGATTCCATATTCTGAAAAGCGGCAAGGAGGAATTCATAGAATTTCTCGCCTGCCATGTTGTCGTTCTTGATTTTGCCAGCCGAGCCTTCGTAGTTGACGTTGTACGGCGGGTCGGTAATCACCAGGTTTGCCTTAACGCCATCCATGAGTGCGGTGTATGTCTCTGCCTTTGTAGAGTCCCCGCATACCAGACGGTGCCTGCCAAGCGTCCATACGTCGCCCAACCGGGAGAAGGCAGGCTTTTGCAGCTCCGCGTCCACATCGAAGTCATCCTCTTTGGCTTCCATGCCGTCATCGAACAGAGCTGCCAGTTCCTTTTCATCAAAGCCGGTGAGCAGAGGGTCAAAGTCCATGCCCTGCAAAGACTCAATCTCCACCCGCAGAAGTTCCTCATCCCATCCGGCGTCCATCGCCATGCGGTTGTCCGCAATGATATAGGCTTTCTTCTGCGCTTCGGTAAGATGGTCGGCAAACACACAGGGAATCTCTCGGATGCCTTCTTCCTTTGCCGCAAGGATTCTGCCGTGGCCGGCGATCACATTGAACTCCCGGTCGATGATGACGGGATTGATAAAGCCGAACTCCCGGAGGGACGAGCGGAGCTTGGTAATCTGCTCCGGGGAGTGGGTGCGGGCATTGTTCACATAGGGTACCAGCTTGGCGATAGGGACAAGCTGCATCTCGGTTGTCGTTTTCATCGCACCAGCCCCCATTCCGCAAATTTTTCAAAGCCGCCGAGGGACCGGATGTATCTCCGGGCAGTCTCCACGATTTCTCTATAGGGGATGCCGTCCACCGTATCTTCCCCGATGGCGCAGCACAGTTCCACGGGCTTTCCCGTTTCCTGCGCCTTCAGCCATGCGTAGATGTTCACACTCACATCCGCTTTGGAGAGGTCTTTGCCGTGAAGGCCGCCGCCCGTCACCGAATCGGCCATGTCGCTGCCCAGCTTGCGGTTGGTCGCCCCAGAGTCTACATCCGTGCCGCCTGTCCAGTCGCCCAAGGGATTGACCTCGGCGCCCGGATACCGTTTCCGCAGCTCTGCGGCAGGGGCATTGCTCTGGCAGAGGATGAGCCTTGCTTCGTCAATGATGTACTTCCCATCCGAGGGATAAGTGTGATATACACTTTTGGCGATCTCACAGAGTGCTTTCTGCTCCTCCGTGACCGGAACCCCTTTGAAGATGCCGTTGTCCCCGCAGCGGATTCCTTCCGCCTGGTTATTGGCAAGACATCCGTCCTGCGGCATTTCCAGATAGTCCGTGTGCAGATTTCCTGCGATGCGATGGACAATGGATTCCACTTCATCCTGTGGAATGCTCACTGATGTTTCCGCGATGATATGGCAGACGCCGTGGCCGATCAGGACTTCCACGGCGATCCTGGGATTTTCCTCTTTCCGGTACGCCGCATCCACCAGGGCGCCGGCAATGCGGTCCGCCACCTTGTCCGGGTGGCACGGATTTACTTTCTCAAACATAGCTTCACCCCTTCCTTGCGCGGAGCAGCCGCTCCATCAGATCATCCTGGGGAGATACCTCCCCGTAATCGGTGCTGCAGTTTTCCTTCACGATCTGGAAGATCTCGTTCCAGAGCCGCACCGCCTGGTTCATGTAGTTGATGCCGATATTAATAAACGGCGACGGAATCGGCTTCTGCGTGGTGGGATGCTTGGAGAGGAAACCCATGCGGTTGGTCATCTCCTCGCACTGAATCCAGCGGGCGCTGCACATGGCGTACCGCTCCAGAAGCTGAGGTGACACCTTCGCCGCGCAGCCCACCTTTTTTAACCACTCCCAGGTTTCCGTATAAATTTCCTCCGCCTGGAGCGTGCTTCCGTCACGCTGCTCGGCGGATAAAAACTCATGGGGCTTTGGCATATCGACACCCTCGACTTCGGGAATGTCCAGCACTTCCAGTTTCCTGCCGCCAGGATTGCCGTTCTCAGCTTTCTCTTTGACAGCGGATTTCTTCCTTCCCGCACCGGGTCTCGCGCCGCCGCGCCCGCCTGTGTTATTGGATTTTGTCGGCATTTTTCTCACCCCTTTCCTCGAAAAATAAGCAGCCGCAGCCGGCTGCCCTTAATTACCCTTTTGATTTCGCCTTTTTTGCACACGAGGCCCCAGGCCGCTGTCCGCTCATTCAGGTCCCGGAGATTTTGACCGCCCTACGGTCACCGGTCGCCAAGGTCATGGTGGATCTTGGTGTGGCAGGACTGGCACAGACTCATCAGGTTATCGTTCCGATGCGTCCCGCCCTGCGAGAGGGGAACGATGTGATGGACTTCCTCCACAGGAGTCAGCCGTCCTTCCTTCAGACACATCTCGCACAAAGGATGCGCCGCAGCATAGCGGTCGCGGATTCGTTTCCAAGCTCTGCCGTACTTCTTGTTGCTGTCGGCGGGACGTCCGTATCGGTTGTACTGTCTGCGGGCGGCAGCTTCATGCTCCTTGCAGTACTGCCCGTCCGTCAGCTTTGGACAGCCGGGATAGGAACACGGCCGTTTCGGTTTCCTAGGCACTTTGCCACCTCCTTGGGGCATAAGAAAAGCCCTCATAGGATCGCTCCCATGAAGGCCGTTCTGTATTCTACTTTGCTATTGTAATCATACCATAAGTCAAGTGTGCCATGCTGTGCCAAACCGTGCCAACTTTCAATCCGGAACAGAAAAATTTTGAAGAGCCGACCCGTGTATGCGATGCACCGTGCGCAGCGACACATTCAGCATCCGTGATATCTCCTCCCAGGAGCAGTTATCCAGGTAACGGTAACGGAGTACCAGTTGCTCCTCGCGGCTGGCAAGTCTGTCGATTGCCGCGTTGATAGTTTCCTTGAGACACACCAGATACGCCACCTTTTCCGCCACATCCTTTTGGATGGCGTCGATTTTCTCAAGACACCGGACAAAAGGGGCTTCAGTCGGCTTGTTTGGATTGTAGTGCGGTTCGAAATTACTGCCTGAGACGCTGCTCGATAAATCCCTCCAGTAGTCAATCTCACGCAAGCGGCAGTTGATGAGTGCGTCCAGGTGCCGCGCCTGGTTTAGATATTCTTTTGCGGTCATATGTCTGCCTCCTTCTGCAGGGAGAGGATCAGCATCTCGCCATTCACATCTGTGAGTGTCGAGTACCACTGCGAACGGAAGAACCGCTCAATTTCGGCTTTATCAGTCTGCACCGTCCTGTTCCGGGAGTTGACTTTCAGGCTTTTCAGCGCCATGCGGTAATCCTTCACAGCCTGCAGGATGATGGCGTTCGCAAGGTTCTCGTAAATCGTGATATCGCTCATATTCGTACCTCCGAAATTTTGATCCTCGGATTGGCACGGATTTTCTTAGGTTGTCTCAGATTTTCAAGTCCGCTTTTACGGCGTCGATCAGCGCCGTCTGGGTATGCTCCTTTTGGGAGAGGGCTTTCATGATGCGTTCGTCAATGGTGTCCTTTGTGACGATGTGCTGTACCACCACGGTTTCAGAAGTCTGCCCCTGTCGCCAGAGCCGCGCTATGGTCTGCTGATAAAGCTCCAGGCTCCAGGTCAGCCCGAACCACACGATAGCCGAGCCGCCGGATTGAAGGTTGAGACCGTGACCCGCCGATGCTGGGTGAATAAGTGCTACAGGGATTTCTCCATTGTTCCATCTGCGGATACTGGCGGCGCCATCCAGCTGGGAGAACGGGATATGCAGCTTTTGCAGCCTTTCCGAAATACGGCTCAAGTCATGCTTGAACCAGTAAGCCACCAGAAGCGGTTTGCCGTTTGCGGCTTCAATGATATCCTCCAAAGCGTCCAGCTTGCGGTCGTGGATACGGATGGTCTCGCCGCCGTCGTCATAGATTGCGCCGTTCGCCATCTGGGAGAGTTTACCGGAGAGGGAAGCGGCGTTGGCGGCGGTGATCTCCGCATCATCCAGCGACAACACCAGTTCCTGTTTCAGGTCCGTGTATTTTTTCTGTTCTTCCTCGGAAAGCTGGACCGTGTATTCGCTGCTGACCAGATCCGGCATCTGCAGGTGATCGGCGGACTTCATAGAGATGGTAATATCCGAGATCTTCCGGTAGATGGCATCCTCCGCATAGGGCAGGGGCTTGTAGGAGTAGATGATCTGGCCATTACGCTTATCCGGGGTGAAGTAATCGGTGCGGTACTTGGTGATGAACCGTCCAAGCCGCTGACCCATGTCCAGGATGCGGAACTCTGCCCACAGATCCATCAGACCGTTAGAAGCGGGCGTGCCGGTCAGTCCGACGATACGGCTGATTTTAGGTCTGACCTTCAACAGCGACTTGAACCGCTTTGTCTGGTGATTCTTGAAGGAGGACAGCTCATCGATCACCACCATATCGAAGTCAAATGGAATGCCGCTCTCATCGATGAGCCACTGGACGTTTTCTCGGTTGATGATGTAGATATCGGCGTATCTCACCAAAGCCGCCCGGCGCTGGGCTTCCGTTCCGACAGCCACGGAGCAGATGAGGTTCTGTAGGTGATCCCACTTATCCGCTTCAGCCGTCCATGTATCCCGCGCCACTCGCAGGGGTGCGATGACCAGCACTTTATGGATCTCGAAGCTGTCAAACAGCAGATCGGCTATGGCTGTTAGCGTGATGCTGGTTTTTCCAAGCCCGCAGTCTAAGAAGATACTGGCTGCGGGGTGTGTCTTGATGTACTCCACTGCATATTTTTGATATTCATGGGGTTTGCATCTCATCCAGCATTCCTCCAATCTGCTCCGCATCGTCCAGCACATACACCAGGAAGCCCAGCCGCCGCAAAAGCCTGTGGCGGGAAAACTGCAGCGGCCGCGGCTTTTCTCCGGTCGCCTTGACTTCCACAAAGCCTATCTTTCCATTTGGCAGCAGCACCATGCGGTCCGGCATACCGTCAAAACCGGGAGAGACGAGCTTGGGGCAGATGCCGCCAGCCTGTTTGACCGCTTGGATCAGCTTCTTTTCTATCTCTTTTTCTCTCATGGGCGTATCCTTTCTATGGGGTCGGCTAATTCAAAAGCGGCGTAGGCGGCGGAGACAAAATTGTCGAGGGGTTTGCCCTTGTAGCTCCAGGATGTCTTGCCATCAACATAAACACTGTAGCGATTGCCGCCCTTATTGTTGATAAATACCTTTCTGCCCTGATAAGTCAGCTGATAGTTGCCGTACCAGTTCTTCCGCCATTGCCGCCGCGGAAAGTTCCGCTTCCGCTTGGCGCGGTTTTTCATAAGCCGCTCACGCTCTCTGGCGGCGAGGATATCGCCCTCCATAATTCCGGCGCAGATACAGCCGACCGAAACAGTCTCAAAATATTCGTCATGCCGCATCACATGAACAAATCGTACTTGCGTACAATCGCAGAGTTCGCAAGTGAACAATTCGATATGGTCGGAATCTTCCTCTTCATCTGCCACATCGTAAATATAGTCACAGTACCAGCCGGAGAGGGGCGCTCCCCATTCCTGAAGCCGCTTCTGACACCTGCGGACATATGCGCTGTCTATTTCATACATTGACATTTTGATTTACCTCCGCGTTCTTAAAAACCTGAAAATCCTTACGCGCGTGCGTATGCGTGATTTACGGGTTCTGTACAGTCTTTTTGATACATTTCCGATTTATATGCTTTTTTAGGAACACAGGAACGGAGCCTGTAAAGTTACCTTGCGGCGGCACATTCGGTGTGTTCCTGGCGGCGTTCCCGGAGTCTCCCCTGGGAACACTGCCGGAAGTCGGGAACTGTTCCTGATTCGCTCCGTTCCCGAAAAGTCAGTCGGGAACATCGCCGGGAACAAAGACGAACTGGGGCCCGTATGGCCTGACGCGCTCCTTTTTCTCCTTGCGCACCCAGCCGAGCTTGGTGAGCATTGCCGTGAGGTTATTGGATTCGGCGCGGCCAAGGCTGCCTTGATCCTTGCCGAAAAGTTCACACCAGATCTCCATATTGCAGACCCGTGTTCTGGCGACCGTACCCACACGGCCGATATTATTCACTCCGGCGAGGAAGGAGCGGCGGTCGAACAGATCCATGCCGTCCCAATCCTCCGGAAGCAGGGTCTCCAGATACTCGCGCACCAGTCCCTCGCGCTCATCGGACTCCAGCGCTTCCCGCTGTTCACTCTTGGCGAGCGTCTCCAGGTCGGGAGCCAGATGTAGCTTTTCGCCGTTCTCTACAAGCACCACCACCTCCGCCCAGATCTGGCTGATATCCTCGTTGGTAAGTTCCCAGGAGTGCTTTACGCCGCCGCCCGGCGTTTTGACCGGCCAGAAACGGCGGTTGCCGGTGGTGTCCCGCAGGTAGCCGGACTCGGCGTTGGTGGTGCCAAAGAAGATGCACTGCCTCGGATGCGGCGTCGCCCGCCTGCCAAAAGCGGCACGGTAGATGTCGTTCTGACGGGAAAGGAAGGAGCGCAGTGTCTCCACCTCGGCTTTGCGAAGTCCCGCCAGCTCACCGATTTCCAGAATCCAATAGCCCTGCAGCTTCTCTGCGGCGGTCTTGTCCTTGGTATCGCTCAGGTTCAGACTGTCGGAGAACCATTCTCCGGCAAGGCGGGAAATGAGGGTGCTTTTTCCGATTCCCTGGGGACCGTTTAAGACCAGCATGGTATCGAACTTCACGCCCGGCTCCTGTACCCGGCGCACGGCGGCGCAGAGAGTCTTTCTTGTCACGGCGCGGACATAGGAATTATCCTCCGCGCCCAGATAGTCGATGAGGAGCGTGTCCACACGGGGAACGCCGTCCCACTCCGGCAGAGCCGCCAGATATTTACGGATGGGGTGGTAGGAGCGGTCGTCCGCCACCTTGGTTACAGCGATCTGATAATTGCGCTGGGAGAATGTTCCGTAGTGGGAATCCACATAGCTGATCAGCTGGGCATCGTCAGCGTCCCTCCAGTATTTAGATGGGTGCTTCCAGGGTACCTCGCCCTTGATCTCCATACCGTCCAGCTGCTGGTTGAACACGATATTCTGGAGCTGCGGGTCGTTCTGGAGGATCAGAGTGATGTTGTGGAGGTTATTCTTCAGCACCGTGGAGCGGGGTTCGTACTGGAAACGCTTCTGCCAGTCGGTATCCTCGCTGCCGGAGAAATCCGTCTCTGCGTCCGCCATTCGTTCGTCTGCCGCCAGCAGCTTTACCTCATCCTGCTGCATGGCGAACTCGCACATCGCCTTGTACGACGCTTTTTCATCCAGATCTCCAAAGCGATGGATGCGGACGATGTCAAAGGCGTTGCACAGCTTGAGGTAAGCCGGGTCTTTGGCATGGTGGCTGTAGACGAACTTGTCCTCCTTGACCTCTACGCCCGCCATGCTGGAGGATGCGATCAGGTGCCAGCGGTTCTCATTGTCGGTCGGCTCATAGACATCGGAGAGAAATGCCTCCAGCGCCTTGCTGATGGGATAATAGGTGCGGTTGAACAGGCCCACCACGCCTTCTTTGGTCAGAGGATCCTGCACCTTCTGCTGTGCGGTGGTATTCGCTTTGCTCTCCCTGGAAGAGGTGGGCAGTCTTGTGGGGTCAGTCCATTCCGGGTGCTTTGCGAGGATTGCATCGGGATCGAGCCAGCCACCGTCCGTCTCCTTATACACAAAGGAGCCGTTAGCCGGAGTGGACGGCCAGTACATCAGCTGATTGGGCTGGTAGGAGCATTCGTCAAAATAGTCGATGCCCAGCATCTGAGCGAGATAGCGGGACACCGCCACAAATTCCTCCGGGGTCACATCCCTGGTCAGCGGGAACACCAGCCGGACGCGGGGATTTTCCTCTGTGCTGCTGTGGGTGGTATACAGCGCGGAGGTATAGGGGCAGAGCGTTTCATAGCCTTCCAGAAAAGCGGCGTCGATGCGGTCACCGTCAAGCGCCACCATCGAGCGGCTCTCCACGGTATCGACCTTGCGTCTGCCGCCTTTCAGCACACCCGCCACAAAGCCGCCGTGGTCTTTGGCAGTGTCGCGCTGGGCGCGGCTCATCTTTGCATATTCCTCGGCGGACTCGGTGGTGCGGATAGGCACTCGGAGCCGTTCCTTCAGATCGTCAAACCGTATGGTCTTGTTGACCCATCTCTTTGCCTGCCGGTTGTTGCCGTAGGCGATGTTCAGTTCACGCATAGTCGGTTACCTCCTCGCACGCAGCCGTAAAATATCTCAAACGGTAGTTCTTCCATTTGGCTCTGCGGATCTCCGCTTCCATGCCGGAAGAGATGTATTCTCCGAACACCCACACCTCGGAGCATTTGCTCATCAGGGCGTTTCCAAAGAACAGCCCCAGCTGGCGCTCCTTCGGGTTGTCGTCACTGAGAAACTGTGGAAACAGCAGATGCGGCGCAATGGGAATGTATCCGGCGTCCACGGCAAAGCGGCTGTACCTCCGGGCGTTCTCCACATTGGCGGCCACCTCTCCGGCATAGGGAGAGCAGATGTAGACGATAGGGCGGAAAGCGCGGAGGGCGCGTTCTTCTTTTTCTATATTGGTGAGGGCTTCATAGGTGGTAGGGTCGTAGTAGCCCTCGCTGTTGAATTTATTGATGCTCATAGGTGTTACCTCGTTAATCTTTCTTGTAAAAATCAGTCTCGTAGCCATCTGCACGAAGCTGCAGTCCGTTTGCCCAGGGTGGAGTCCTGCCCATCTGGTCACAGACGGCCTGCAGGGACATCCGGCGGTCGGCTTCAATGACCACCTCGTCGTGGATATGCATGACGATGGAGCAGCAGCGAAGGGTCTTCATGGCGTAACAAAGGATATCTCGTGAGGTTGCCTGGACGATGTTTTCCACAAATTTCGGACCGTAGCTGTCAATGCGTTCCCATTTCTTCGTGCCGCCGACGCCTTCATAGGTGATACAGTCGCCGCCGAAACGGTTCTCTCCGATCTTTGGCTTCACATAGGCAAGGCTCCTGCCGGACGGCAGAGTGATAAACAGCATCCCGTTTCTGGCGGAGAATATGATGCCGTGTGTTTTCGTGGTAGTCCTACGGCTAACGGCTTCCATCACAGCGCGGTCAACCGCCCACCAGAACTGCACGATTTTCGGATTCGCCTGACGCCATGCGGAAACCAGAGCTGGAAGCTCGTCCTCTGACAGCCCCATCTCCAGTGCGCCCATAGCCTTAAGTGCGCCCACTGAGCCGCCGTAGCCGAGAGCCAGTTCAGCAATCTTGCCTTTCTGCCGCAGGTGACCGTTGACGCCGTGCTTTTCTACGGGGACGCCGAACATCTGGGACGCGCTGGCGCAGTAGATGTCCTTGCCCTCGGCGAATACATCCTGCCGCCATTTCTCGCCGGCAAGCCATGCGATCACCCTGGCTTCAATCGCGGAGAAGTCCGCCACAATGAATTTCCTGTTTTCCTGCGGCACGAATGCCGTGCGGATCAGCTGAGAAAGGGTATCCGGCACATCCTCATAGAGCATTTCCAGAGCGTCAAAGCCGCCTGCCCGGACAAGCCCTCTGGCTTCGGACAGATCGTCCAGATGGTTCTGAGGGAGATTCTGCATCTGAATGATGCGGCCTGCCCACCGCCCGGTGCGGTTGGCTCCGTAAAACTGGAACATGCCTCTTGCCCGGCCATCGGCGCAGACGGCGGTCTCCATCGCCTGATATTTTTTAACGCTGGATTTCGCAAGCTGCTGGCGCAGGGTTAGTACCTTTTGCAGCTGCGGCGGCGCAGTTTTCAAAAGCTCTGCTACAGCCTTTTTGCCCAGGGTATCGGTCTCTACGCCGTTATCCGCAAGCCACTGCTTCATCTGCTGTACCGAGTTGGGATTATCCAGTGAGGTCAGTTCCTTCATCGCCTGGGTCAGCTCCGAGCGGGAGCGCCCGTCCATCTGAATGGCCTGCCGCACCAGCTCCATATCCAGACCCACGCCGCGGTCGTTGATCTCCTGATCGAGGTGGTATTCCTCCCAGACGCTGTCCGGCACGGGATACTTTAAGAGCCGTGCCTGGATAGACATCTCCGTCTCCACATCGCGGATGTTGTATTTTTTAAATGCCAGCCATTTGTCCGGGGCGTGTTTTGGGAGGTTGCGGGTGCGCTGGCCGTTGGACTTCGTTGGCGCACAGGGCTGGCAGAAATATTTGATGAGGTCTTTGCCTTCGGCCAGCTTTTGCTTTTCCAGCCCAAGAACGGCGCCGGCTCCCTCCAAAGATAAAGGCAGACCCATGTACGCAGCCCAGACCATCGAGCATTTCCAGGAGTCCGGCTCCAGATAGTCGCCGGTCGGATAGCCCAGAAAGCGTGACAGGCAGATGCGTTCAAAATTGGCGTTGAAGGCCCACTTGGTTACCTTGTCATCCTCCAGTGCGGCAAGGATCGCTGGTGGGATTTTCTCTCCGCAGGCAAGGTCTATCTGCTGTACGGGATCGCCATCCACGCTGTAGGCAAAGAGCAGTATTTCAAAATCGGGAGACTCCACATAGCGATACACACCTGTTTTAGCAAGGGGCTGGTCGCTGTAAGTCTCCAAGTCGATTGATAAGGTTTGCATTTCGTCACTTCCTTCCATACCCCAATAGGGCGGCAGATCGCTCCGCCGCCCTGGGGCTTGGTACTTTATTTCTCCAGCAGCTTCATGCGGTTTTCGTGATACTCTGCGTCACGGGCCGCCTGTTCACGCTCACGCTTTTCGTGCTTGCGGTCATAGATGAAGGACTGGATGCTGCTGATCAGAATGACTGCGCTGATGCACAGCCAGATGGCGAGAACAGCAAAAAGCAGAATTGTCTGAAACATTGTCATGGCCGTTTACCTCCCTTGTCTTAACCGAGGAAATCCTCGTCGTCGTCAGTTGCGAAGTCAGCTTCGGCACTGGCCTTGCCGCCCAGGGGTTCGCCGGGACGGATGAGCTGCAGATTGTTCAGACCGCAGGCGATGCCCTTGTTGCCATTGCTGTTGAAAGCGTACAGGTTGATGGAAGCTCTGCCGTACACGCCGGAATACACTTCGGAGCGGGTCAGAACAGGATTGCGGTCTGCGTCCACGATGCCGGGAGCGGTGGCGGAGTTGGCGTTAATGAAGTAGGCGTTCGCATAGGCGGGATCGTCAGGCCTTTCAACATCGCCGTCTCTCAATGGAGTCTTGATCGCGGAGAGAGGAGGCACGCTGCGGCCGTTGCCCTTCAGCTTGGCCTGTCCCTCCTGGTAGGCGGCTTCGATGGCGGCTTTGATCTTCGCCACCGTCTTAGTGTCGGACTTCGGGATGATCAGCGATACTGAGTACTTCGGCGTGCCGCCGTTGATGGACTTGGGCTCCCAGACGTTGGCGTAGGACCAGCGGGTGTCGGGACCGGTGATGACCTTCATAGGGTTGTTGACTCTGTTTGTGTTGTTAGACATATTACATTTCCTCCATAAAATCATTTTTTGCGGTATTCCATTCCGGCCGTTTATCACTCGACCGCACGAGCGTCGGCCTGCCTTGCGGCTTTTCAATGTAGGGTGTGAGAAGCTCCTCAAAGCGGGATTTGCCCAGCAGCTTCTGCATGGCGGTGATGCCGAGGAGTTTCTTTTCGTAGGGGTTGAAGCCGGCGCCCTCAACGGCTGTGGCCACAGCGGCTTCGCTGGTGTATTTGCGGTTGGAGCGGCCCTCGACCAGCTTCCAGCCGGGGAACGCCGTACCGCTGACTGCCTGCTGAAGAGCGTATTCCTTCACATCCGCAGCCCAGGCGGTAAGAGCGTCCACCTTGTCCAAGATGCCGGCGATTTCCTCATCGGTCAGGAGGGGCGGCTCCTCAAAGTCGTACCGGGCAAGCGCGAGATTCGCTTCGGCTCGTTCCCGGCATTCGGCCTTTGCCTTGCAGAATCGGCACCATTCGCCGCAGTGAAAATCGCCGCCGCCCTCGTACGCCAGCTTTGCCTTATAGGTCAGGTCGTTCTGCGCCCATTCGAGCAGACCGTCCTTTTCCATGATGCAGACGCTGATATTGGATTTCCTGGGCTGGTAGATGGTCATGCGGACGGAATCGATGTCGTAGATGCCGTCAAAGATTTCCAGAGCGCCGAGGGCATACAGCATCATCTGTGGATTATCCACGGCGCTGACTTCCACGCCTTTGCCGTGCTTATAGTCCACGATGTTCAGCACGCCGTCAGCGATGACGATGCAGTCGGCGGTGCCGAAGCCGTCCTGTACCCAGCGGGAGAAATCCACTCGCTGCTCGATCAGGATGAGCGGGTCGGCGCAGGTCTGCTTTGCGGTCTCCAGAAGCTCCGATACATAGGCGGCATACCCGGCGGCGCAGTCCTCCATCTCCTCGTTGTACCAGGAGAGGTTTTCGATGGGATCATCCGCCGGAATCCCCAGAGCCTGCTTCAGACGAAACTCACAGAGCGAGTGGGCGTCTGTTCCTTCTGCGGCGTAATCGCTGCCCTTGTCCTCGTAGGCTTCGCACAGCCTTGCTGAGGGCGGACAGTTGATCCACCGCTCTGAAGAAGAAGCGGATAAGACTGCGTGCTTAACTGCCACCCGTCATCACCTCCGCTTCGGCGAGTAGTGCCTTGTAATGTGCGGGGTCGATCTGTGACAGCTTGGATGCGCCGTACTTTTGAAGCAGGGCGCGGATCTCGGCGGTGTGTCCCTGGCGGGATTTGTCCGCAAGCATGGCTCTGACCTGCTCCAGCGTCAGCTCCGGTTCGGGAGGAGAAGCAGGAGCATCCTCTGCCTGCGGTTCACTGCTGAATACCTTCGTCAGCCAGTCAACGGCATCCGAAATAGCAGCGGCAGCACTGCGAAGTTCTTCGATGGTCTGTGCCATATCGCTCATTCTGCTCATGTGATTTTCCTCCTTCCCTGGATTTGCTCTGCTGGCGTGCGATGTTCAGGTTGCTTGCCAGTCTCCTTGACACCACGCTGATCGCGGTCAAGACATCAATAATGTCCTCGTCGGCTCGGGCGTCATAATGGTTTGCGTTGTAACTCATATCAGCGGTCCCTCCTTTCCCAAGGCGTCTTGTGTTGCCTTTCACAGACCCATCTGGACAGGAAAGGAGGGGTTGGCCGAAAGATTTTAGAATTTTTCTTTGAGCCGCTTCAGAAGCTGATTTCTTTTATACACAAAGGTGTTCCGGGGCATATTCAGCCGCTCTGCACCGGCTCGTTCAGAAAGCCCGTCCGCAATTGCCATGAGGATCTCGTAGCTTTCCGGGTCGGATGACTGAAGTTCTGTGAGCAGGCCGTTCAGGATCAGGGAGTCGATATCGATCTCCGTGGTAAGCCTGCTGTCCGCAAGAAAGCTGGTGCGGGAGACGCCGTTCTCATAGGCGTTCTCCATCTCCGTGTCGATGGAGAGCTGCTGGGGAGCGTCCTTCGGGATACAGCGGAACTCGCAGGTATCGCAAATACCGTCGCACTTGTAGCTCTTTTTGTACGGAATGCAGCAGGCTCCGGCTCTCTGCTTTGCCTTGCGGGTAGTTCCTACGAACCGCTCCCAGTCCCGTTTCTGTTCCGGGGTGACCTCGATCCACTGCTTGAGCGGACGGTAGTAGATCGTTGATGTGTTCTGATTTTCATTGTTTTTCATAAAAAGTCCTCCGATTTTCGATTTCTCGAAACGGAGGACTCAGGGCGCTGCCGCAAAAAAGGGTGCAAAAACCTAACCGCAGTCCTAACGGAGTTCTCCGTTTCGGATTGCAGCTAACCCGCTCAAAAGGCAGCTGTGATATTGAGTTGTGCCGCCGGATGCCGTTGAGCCATCAGTGATCAGGTGATGCGGTATTGGGCGGTGAGCAGTTTAATGTCTTGCTCAGGACAAATTGACTATCTTAGATCGGCTTCAATGGCGTACAGTTCACTGAAAAGATCTTGAAGCGTATAGATGCTTGCTTTTTCAAGATTTCTAACGCCATGCTTTTTTAGAATAAACGCAATGGATTTATCAGCTGAATCCAGGTGGGACTCAATGAAATCGATGCTGCTTTCAATGCTGATGATTAGATTTTGCTTGTCACAATTTTTCATTGACTTTTCCTCCTCCTTGTCGTATTCAGCTTCAATCCGGATTTTGGCTGTGCTTGTACTTAAAATTTTACTCAGAACGGCAGAGGCAAAAAACGAATGGAAAAAGAATGGAATCGGAAGATTTTCGGAACGAAAAAACGGGGTTTCCGCTCACTGCGGAAACCCCGGAAAGATAAAAAGGTGTTTTGTATTGGCAAGTTGTGGTTCAAGACGATGCGAATATGCTGGGTGACGATCAGACATAGATTTTGACTTTGAAAAGTCAAAGTTAAACACGAACGTTCTCAATGTTGGCTTGACAAACACAAAGGTATGTGCTATAATATTTTATTGACGATATCAGTGTACATTAAAGCAAGGAGGATCGCCGATGGAATATAACTACAATAAGCTATGGAAACTGTTAATAGACAAAAAATTGATGAAAAAAGATCTGATGGAAAAAACCGGCATCACATCATCTACCATCGCCAAGATGGGGAAAAACAAAGCGGTGAGTATGGAGGTTCTCGGGAAAATATGTATAGCTTTGGATTGTAATATAGGCGATATCGTTGATGTGATTAAAGAAGATTAATTTGAAGTGAATGGAACTATAGCAGAAGGAGGTAATCAAATGGAGCATCTTTGCGTTGGCTCATATGTAAGAATTATGACATCATGCGCTATTCCCGCAGAGCGCAAGTTTGATCCCTTCTGCGAAAAAATCATGTTGTCGCTATGTCCGGTAGGTTCCACAGTCTTTTCATATACATCAGCCGATGGGTATGAGGTTACTTACTCATATACTAATTTCAATAAGATTCACTCTGCAAGCCAGAACCTGCCAACCGAGGTTATGCAAATGGCTCTAAAGAAGGATGCCCGTGTAATCGAACGGTATTTTATTCAGACCATCATCCCTGCAATGGAAGAGGCTCGTAAGAAAAATGCTGTGCTTGCATTGAAAAATGTCATTCTGAAAGATGCCACAATTGCCGACTCTACACAGCTTGGTACAATCGGCAACCTCACCAAGAATGATCTTAGGAATAAAAATGAGTTCGTACTCTCTGAATTCCTGACAGATGTGTTCATTTATGCAGTCGCAAAAACAGATAACATGATAGAGGCTGCATTCACTAAATCTATCAAGAAGAATTTCTATACAGCTTACAATTTGATGGCAGATACCATTAAATTTTACGAAGTAACAAAACCAAGAACTGCGGCAGCAATCCCCCTGACGAGCAAGGGCAAATTTGACAAGGTTTTTACGCCCGTATCAAGCGAGACACTTTCCATATCCGCAAAACACGACCTTCAGATTTTTTGCTTGAAGTTTGATGATTTTGATTTTGACTATCATGGTCTGTGGAGACACCTTCGTAACAATATCGGGTATTACGTCTATTCCAGGGCTCAGATTGAGACTTACATGGAAGATGATGAGATTTCTGCACTTGCTTACGACGCAATAGCGTATATCAAAAAGGCCATCGCTGACGGGAAATTACCGACTGGCAATGAGCTCGGAGAACTCTTGCTGTACATATTCCTGGAGCAGGTTCTCGTAGCTCCTAAATTAATGAGCAAGGTCGAAATAGGAAATCACGGCGGTTTTATGACGAGCGAAAGTTCCGGTATCCACCTTCTTACCGCTAATGAAACAGTCCCTTTTAGTCAGGTCATTCTCGGGACATCAATGATAAACGGGAATTTGCAAACAGCAATAGACTCAGCCTTTGCGGATGCACAAAAACTAAAGAATAGAAAGAAGGACGAGCGGCGATTTGTTGAATCAAACATATTTGCGGCTTCTTTTCCATCGAAAATTTACGATCAGCTTGAAGCAATAATCCTGCCTTCCGAAACGGGCGGTCAAAAGCCTGCCACAGCGTTTGGTATGTTCGTGGGGTATAGTTTGAACGGAGTATCCGCAAACGGAAAACCAGTAAACGAATATCAGGACGATGTGTTTGAGCAGGTCAGAAATGACATCAAAAACAATGTGTTATTCATAATGCTTATTTCGATAAGGGTACTGATGCTGAAGCTGCTAAGCAA